>SAMEA3663052__coassemble_468_pt1 | contig 30210 bp, 22 predicted proteins | sample SAMEA3663052__metabat2_low_PE_012 | metagenome-assembled genome bin SAMEA3663052 (sample SAMEA3663052) | pig gut metagenome | biome: pig gut; feature: pig-associated habitat; material: faeces | place: France | collected 2012 | reverse complement strand
TAAATCTTTTTTTTCATATAGGCTAACATATTTATATTTCCCATTGCTTGCTGTCTATTATTATTAAAAATAGCTATATCTACCTCTGATAATAATTTTGTATATTGATCTTTGTTCATGTAATGTTCAATCGGGATGAATTTATTCCTAAAAATATGGAAACCAGCCTTTTTTACTTGCTCTGCATAATTTTTATCCCCATATGATAACGGACAAAAGATTTCTATATTTTCATCTTTGAATTTTTTTAGTAATTCTAGAGCCTCAATGTGTTGATTTGACCTCGTTGCACTATTTCCTAGCAAAATTATATAGTTATGTTTATCTTTATTAATAGGCACATTATTTATAGTCTGTGGATAAGTAGCGAATATTACTTTTGTTTTGTTTTTATCTACCCCATACCATTTCTCAAGTAAATCATAGTCAGTAGGCATATCCATTCCAATAGTTTTAATATTTCTAAAAATGTATTTTTTGTAATTATCTATAATCTTCTTTTTACTAAATATCTTATTTTCTACTTCCCTATGATCATATAAGTCTGCTCCCCAAAGTATTATTGTGGTCTTCTCTAGTATTTTTTTATGAAATCTTAGTATTAATATTAATTCATTTTCAAACAATCCATGCACAACTATTCTGTCTGCTTTTTTCATTTCCAACAGTAATTGTTTTCTATTAATACTAGTCAGCCATCTCTTATAATAAATAAGTTTTTGAATAATGTTCATCTTTGATTTATTTTCGTCATTAAAATCTATATAAGAGAAACCATAGACTTTAGTGTTTATTGACATTCTATTATCTTTATCATATACATATACGACATGGCAAAATTCATTGCTATCACCATAATTTAAATTTAAGAATTTAATAAAATCTTCTGCATATGTACTGCTTAATATAAAATGAAGCACATTATACATTATGTTTCCTTTCGTGTGTATTTAAACAAAAATTATTCACCTTTTAACCATTTGAATTTGTTGAAAAATCTAATGCATAATTGCAGATATATTTATATTTTCTTCTTAAAATATGTCCTCTTAATTTCCAAACTGTTTTTTGAAATAGAATATGCATCTTCGAAGATAATAATATTTCGCTTAGTCTATCTGATATAGTATATTTATAACCTAATTTGGATAATGCATTTTTTTGCTCTTTAATTCCTATCTGATATGAAGAAATTTCAGCTGTATGCAGCAGTTCTTTATGCTGTGCTATTAATGCATTTTTGCGTAACTCTGGCTTAAGTCCTTTGATTTGTTCACAAAATGTACATAATAATGAATATTTAATTTTCTTTAGTACTTCATAACTTACAGAGTTATTAGTATTATTCATGGATTTTACAAGTAAGCATTCATTAATCGGAACTGCTATTGCTCCTTTCGAAAACTGTCGTAGCAGAAATTCATAATCCTGCTGTCTTGGAAGTTTCTCATTAAATCCACCATTCCTAGTTATCAATTCACGTTTGATGAATAAATTACTTCCAGTTCCGAATATGTTTTCATTTACAAGCAAATTTGTGAAGAGGTTGCCTTCTACTAAAGCTTTTATATAGTCAGATATGATATTATTTTTTACAATCAATACATCTGTATATATTATATCGGCATCTGTCTCTTTCATCCGTATATAGCATTTTTTTAATCTATATGGTAAATAGAAATCATCATCATCTAGAAAGCTTATGATTTCTCCGTCTGCTGCCCTGATTCCAGTATTTCTCGCTGTTGAACCATTCATATTCTTTGGGTGTTTAATATATTTAACATTTTTTCTATTTTCATACTTGCGCATAATATATTCAGTTTCTTTTCTTTCTTTACTTTCTGGATAGTTATCATCCACTACTATAATTTGAAACTCTATTTCTTCTTGCATTAATACGCTTTCAATTGCTCTACTTAAGCTTGATGCGCCTTTATATGTTGGTATTATTACACTTATCATATCTTTCAAAATAGTTTTCATGATATTATCTAGTTCTGGGTAGCTGATATTTATTTAGATAGCAACTCTCAGCTCCTTTCTTTTTTCCAGTGAAATGAAATCTCCAAATGCTGATTTGATTCTGCATGCAAAGTATGGGAGAATGAAAATATAAGTTTTTTATCAAAAAATATCGTGCAGTCATCATTGCTACAAAAATAAATTATATAAATTTTCAAGTATCAACAGAAATCAATGTATATTACCTATTCTTATAACACCTACTTCATGTTTATAATAGAAACAAGCGATAAAATAATATCTGGTTACTTTCGATTTAGTGTTACAGCACCTTGGTTATAGGATATATTATCAATAATTTTATTTGCAATTACACATTCCAAAAAAAGCTATATGGAATTATTCCACTTTTATCTTCTATCAAATGAAATATAAAATAAATAAGCAGTATCGAAGTTGTTATTAAATAAATTAACTGTTTTCTTTTTCCAATGAACAATAAATTATACATGTTTGGTAAAAAAGAAATATATAGAGACAAAAAATACCATAATATTCTACAAAATAAAATATTTTTTGAAAACACAATTCCATAAATACTACAAAATAATAGAGGCGGAATGTATGTATAATCAACTTTATTACAAATAGAATTGTTATGCCTAATTTTAACTATTATATATACAGTAATAAGCAATAAAAAGCTGTATAGTATTGAAATACGTCCACCACCATTATTGCTAAATATCTGAACGTTATTTGTACCATCAACATATTGCACCATTGACGAAACTTTAGATGTTATTAAAATTACAATAGGCTTAAATAAAAGGGCAGTAAATATGCATCCAATAATAGTTATTAAAACTACTTTATCAACATTTTGTGCTCTATTAATAATTACTATAGCGACAAAAGCCAAAATGAATACCAGCGCTGTAATGTGTGTCATGACAGCAATGCCATATAAAATCCATGCTTTTAAATCACCTATATTATCTTTCATCAGAATAAATGCATTCAATGTTAGAGATATAGCGACAAACTGTCTCATACCATTCATGCTTTCAAAATACAAAGTTAAAAGCATAAATAGCAATGATGAAAACATATAATTACGTGATGATTTCCTTATAAAATTATAAAATCCACACGAAATAATAAATGAGTTTACAATAAAATATATTTGATTGGATTGAAAAATTTTCGACAATATGTAAGAATTTAAAACGTATAGAGGAGCATAACTTATTGTTGATTGTCTTAAAGCCTCGTTTATAGATTTAGAATTGGCAATCTTTCTATAAATATCATAATACATTTCAGAATCAGTTCCTACATGATATGAACGTAATGCCATAACTAAACCCAGAACAACGAAAACAAGCGTTAAATAAACACTCTCACCATTCATATCTTTTCTAAAAGATCTGAATCTAAACTTATATTTTGATATTGGCCAAGCAAACACTATCAATGCAAGTTCTGCTAAATATATAATCATCTGCTTTTCCCTATTATTTGACAATCTTATTTAATAGAATTAATCCTTTTGGTCCTAGTAAAAGTGCTAAAGCTGCTACACGATTCTTAATTCTTGTATTTTTATCAAAGAGAATCTGTTTCCTAGTATTTGTTAAATAATTGCATATTTTATCATAAATATCTTCCGCATCCTTATGAAGATTTTTACTACTTAGTAAAACCTGACAATAATCACTAAATTTTTTTGACATCGCCGCATTTATTAATTCCGGATAATACTGTTTACACATACACACTAAATTATCCGCTGCCTCTAATTCGTCTATACAAGCTTGTCCAAATGTATGCATAATACTTCCTTGACGTTGCCTATAATAATATAATTTTTTAGTAGAAACAGCTACTTTAGTTGAATCAATATAATACTTATATGTTGTAAACTCGTCTTCATGATATTTTCCAACAGGAAAAGGGTATTTTAATATAAATTTTTTAGGTAGTAGCATTGCGCATGCACTTGTATCAAGCATTTTTTGATATAACATTTTTTCTAAAGCGTCTAATCCTGTATAACAATATGTGTTTACTCTTTTATTTGTTTTAGGCTTTCTCCTATCAATAAATTTTTTTATTCCACATACACATATATCTGCTTGATATTGACTTTGTAATTGAGAGAGAACCTTTAAATACTCTTTCCCCACATAATCATCAGCATCTATAAATGTAACATAATTTCCTTTTGCATGATATGCTCCAAAATTCCGTGCTTCTGATAGACCACCATTTTGTTTATGAAAAACCCTTACTCTTTTATCCTGCAAAGCATATTCATCGCATATTTTTGGACAAATATCTGGTGACCCATCATCAACTAGTATTAATTCAAAATTTGTGAATGTCTGAGAAAGAACACTTTTTATACATTCATCTAGATATTTTTCAACTTTGTAAATAGGAACAATAACGCTTATCATACGTCTATATCCTTGTCTAAATTTCCATAATATCCTGCTTTTGATATTTTATCCAAATAATAATTCTGTAACCTAATTGCTTCTGAACACGAATCAAACCCAGCTTCAGCTACTTCCTTAGCATGACTTCTTCTATTACCTATATTTTCACTAACAGCTTTTAGAATCTCATTTGCCCATTTATCGACTGATTCGTGTAATGAAATAAAATGCCCTAAATCCTCACAGGCGTTTGCTTCACGAGTTACTTCATTTGAAAAAAACATAGGTAATCCACAGCTTTCAGCTTCTAGTCCAACAACTGGCAATCCCTCATAAAGAGATGGTAATAGAAATGCATCCATTGCATTATAAAATTGTTGTATATCTTCCCGCCTGCCAAGATAATCTACATTGTCTGTTATGCCTAATTCTTTTATTCGCTCAAACATTGCACTTTTCAATTCGCCATCACCAATCAAGCATAACACCGCCTTAGGCTCTTTTTTCACAATTGCAGCAAATATTTCTATTAAACGTACAGAATTCTTTTGAGCTGTAAATCTGCCTATATGCCCTATAACAATTTTATTAGTCCACCCATACTTCTTACGTGTTTTTTTTCTTATTTCAGGGTTGTATGAATTAAATTCTGTATTAATTACTGTCTTAAATACATCTACTTTTCCAGAATTAAAAAAATCATTTCCAAACTGCCAACGACCACAATCTTCTCCGCAAGACATATAATAATTAGCGAACCATTTCGACATAGGACGTAACAATTTTTTTATAAAAGTTTTTCGATCTTCTTTATGCGCCATCGATAGGCTCTCAGTAATTCTTACAGGAATTTTGCACTTTCTTGCAACAAACATTGGAAATACATTCATGGTACTATTGTATGCATGAACAACCAAATACCTTTTGTTTTTAAATATCCTCTCCAAATCCTTCATATTATCAATGATTTTTTGATATGGGCTAATACGGTAAACCATTCCTCCCAAATTTTGAATTTCTTCTTCAGGAATAGCTTCTGAATCAGAGTCACAGATAAAATCAAATTGAATCTTTGACCTGTCTATATGACGATAATATTCCATAATTAAGTTTTTCTTCCCGCCAGAATTCATCTTGCCCACAATTAAAGCAACATGTATCATAATATCTCCCATGCATATGTTTAATTTTCACTTAACTTTTACATTTATTTAGTAAAAAATTGTTTTGTTTTTTCTATAACATACCTTAGATCGTCTTCTGTAATATTATAATACATCGGTAACCGTACTAATCTATCACTATCTGCTGTTGTATGTTCATCTTTACCATTGAAACGGCCAAACTTAATGCCTGCAGGAGCACTATGAAGAGGGACGTAATGAAAAGTACATAAAATATCGTTGTCTTTCATATACTTAATAAAGGCTTGACGTGTATCGTAGTCTCTACATTTCAAATAAAACATATGAGCGTTATGTTTACATTCTTTTGGTATAACCGGTAAATCAATAATTCCCTTATCCGCAAGTGGCTTAAATGCAGAATAATATGTATTCCATGTTGCCAAACGATTTTCGTTAATTTCATCAGCTTTTTCAAGCTGAGCCCTCAAATAAGCAGCATTCAAATCGCTTTGAAGGTAACTATCTCCAAAATCAACCCAGTTATATTTTGCCACTTGTCCTCTAAAAAACTGTGCTCTATTAGTTCCCTTTTCTCGTAGTATCTCAGCTTTTTCAATGAATTTGTTATTATTTATTACAATTGCTCCTCCTTCACCCATTGAATAATTCTTAGTTTCATGAAAAGAATAGCATCCAAAATCACCTATTGTTCCCAAAGCGCGTCCTTTATATGTACTCATGACGGCCTGTGCTGCATCTTCCACGACTAATAATCCATATTGCTTTGCAATGGACATAATTTTATCCATTTCGCAAGAAACTCCTGCATAGTGCATAACACAAATCACTCGTGTTCTGTCTGTAATTGCATCTTCAATTTTGCTTTCATCAATATTCATAGTATCAGGACGTATGTCAACAAACACCAATTTTGCCCCTGCAAGTACAAAAGCATTTGCTGTACTTGAAAATGTAAAACTAGGTAATATCACCTCATCACCTGGTTTTATACCACAAAGCAGAGCAGCCATATCAAGTGCTGTTGAACCACTTGTTGTCAATAATACTTTATCAGCATTAAAGCGTCTTTCCATCCATTCATCACACTTCTTTGTAAAAGGGCCATCTCCACAAATTTTATGGTTTTTAATAGCTTGTTCTATATATTTTAATTCAGTACCAACATAAGGCGGAACATTAAAATGTATCATATTTTTCTCCTACTACAAATACTAATTTTTATAAATTTAGAGGCTAATATTATCATTATCCTTGTATCCTATCGGAATTCTTCATTTCTTCAATCTAAGTAATTTTAAAACTACGTATGTGATCCTCCATTTTCCTCCACATGATTACAAAATATCTCTTTATCAGTCCTATTTTTTCTTTTTATTTATGATGAAGATAATATAAATTTTTACAATTCATTTTTCTTTAATCCACATACACATAGCCCAATAATGATAAACAATATTTTTTTATTATTTCTAATAATGCGTCTAATTCTGAATAATTTGTATGGTTATATGTCACAACAAGAACTACTGTGCCAAGAGATTTAATCACTTCGGCATCAGTTAGAATCTGTTCAATGTTAAGCTGCTTTTTGACGACGGTTATCCCTAAGCCTGTGAGTGTTTTTGATAATGCAGAAATAAATTCCTGATCATTATGTGTAAATGTATCTAGTGAGAGTATTGTCACAATATTATCATTATCTCCATCTATTCCTGAAGATAATGATAATCTCTTTGCTTCAGCATCATTTTTTAACGGTACCGTTGAAACTATTTCTGACGTTACATTCACATTTTTCATTAATTTGATGGATGCATTTATTCCATCAGCCGCATACTTTGATGTCTCTTCTATGCTAAGATACTTTCTGTAATAAACTTCATAGATTAGCTTGCTCCAAATAAATCTGGCAAAACCAGTCTTTGTGTATGCGTGATACTCACCGAATTTACGTAATCTTGTGACATCTGCAATCTCATCACCTGAATTCACCCGATTTCTGAGGGCAACGAAAATAATGTAGCAAACTATATAAATAAATAAACCTATAACAAAACCAATTACAAAATACTTTATTAAGAAGGATGGCTTTTCAGCTTTTGCCATAATAAGGGAATCTTCTGATGACTTTGAATCACCGGTTGACGAGTCAGTCGTCTCGTCATCTGATAGTTCAGTTAAATTTGTCGTTTTTGACAACTTTTCATTTGAATTTTCTGTAACATCTATTCCCATCTCATCTTTTAAATTTATTACTTCGAGCTTATACAAACACTTTTGATCTTCTGTAAAAGAGTCAACTGCTGTTGCATTAGCTGACTGACTTGAAAGAATTTCATCCTTTACACGGTTCTGAGTATCCTTTAGATCATTATCTACTGTATATTTGTCGTAACTTTCTAAGAAATTCAGCCGATGTTTTCCGACTGACTTATTCAGATCTTTTGATATAGACTTCATCGACGAATTAACAGCTTTTACAACTGCTGTAGAATCTGTATCTGATGGCAAGACTACAGAGACTGTAATAACTGGATAGACTTCTGTAGAAACCTGATAACCATCACCTGTTGCTGTTGAAACTGATTGAGTTGTTCCAGAATAATCGACATTTATCAGCTCTCCCATAACTTTCTGAAGATCCGAAGAATCGATATCCTCATTCATTGTCTTCGACAATTTCTGAAGAACATCTCTATCATAAAACCTGCTGGAAAACGATCTACAGAGAAGTTCTGAAAACTTTGGCTTTGCTCCACTGATATAGTAATCGATGTAAACCACATGCTTATTCTGTGAGTCGATCTGCATAAGAATTGAACTATCCAGATACTTCTGATCTGTCAGGATCTTTCTCTGATTAAATACTGCTGTCTCGACAGCATTCAGCTCTGTATCTGAGAGTTTATCCTTCAGCTTCTCTATATCTTTTTCTGTATAGCTGGTCTTTTTCGTTTTCTGCTCTTTTACTGTCTGTACTGAAGCTTTATAGGCTGAAACATCCTTATAGTACTTTAGTCCTGATACTGCCAGGGCCATTAGCAATGAAAAGACAATTATTGGTCTCCACTGCATCAAAAGTTTCCAGCATATATCAATAAGATTTAATTCTACATTTTCTTTCAGGCTTTCTCTCTGAGTCTGCATTTTTTATTCCTTTTTCATAAAAAAATCAATAGTCCGCATTTTTGCTGACCATCCGAAATATGATGTGAAAGCTGATTTACTTAGAAAAGTTCACCCATTTAATTATATAAAGGTATATTATCTTTTCCTTGTGATAAATTTCCAAAATAGTATTTTAATCTAAACAATCTTTACATAGCTGCCTTCATCATATTTATCAGCATCGACTACTTAGCACCCTTACTCTTCAGCACTGTCTTGACTGTTGCAAGCAGGATCCGAATGTCTCCTCCCAGGCTCCAATTATTTATGTATTCGAGATCAAGGTTTATGACATCCTCGAAATCGGTGATATCATTTCTGCCTGAGACCTGCCAGAGGCCGGTGATGCCCGGGCGGATAGCCATGCGGGCGCGGTGGTGGGCTTCATATCTATCCCACTCATCGAGTGTTGGTGGGCGTGTACCAACAAGACTCATCTCTCCCTTTAATACATTTAGGAACTGAGGGAATTCATCTATACTGGTTTTTCTGATAAACCAGCCGTAACCATGCCGCGTACCATCTGGACCGGAGCCGATGATACGTGGGTCTGCATCCATTTTGAACATATTTCCCTGCATCTGATTCCTATCCATCAAGTCTGCCTTGCGCTTTTCAGCATCGGTGTACATGCTGCGGAACTTATAGAGATTGAAGATTCGGCCGTTTTTTCCTATTCGCTTCTGTTTGAAGAAAATAGGTCCGGGGTCATTCTTAAGGATTCCCGGGATTGCTATGAATATCATAAGAATCCCTGTAAAAGCCAATCCTATTAATGCTCCTATAATATCTAAAAGTCGTTTCGCTATATATCCATTTGGGCTTGTAATAGTAAGGCTTTCTGTCAGAACAGTCCTGCCCAAAACTGTTTCTACAATCTGCTCCCCATTATGACCAGTCATCTCTATCTCGCGATGGGTCGTAATTCCCATCACCTGACATGAAGTGACGAGGTCATCAACACAATCCTGGTAGTTTTCCATTTCCCTGCGATTCGATCGTTTCATATTCATATGTCTGGGCGCAGCAAAAAATATCTCATCGACCCAGTTTTTAATCAGGTATGGTGTAATCTCTTCCCCTTCTGCTACTATTTGAACATGAAGCTTATTGTTTCGATCTGAGATCACTCTCCCGGTATGCAGTGCCTTATCATCTCCGATGATTCCCGATATCTCTACTTCTGAGATATCATCTAATGTCAGGTCAGAAAGCACGTCCTCTGCATCTGCTCGTGTAGTGTAGATGAGCATCCTGCGCTTCTGATACTTTCTATTTTTTAAATAAGCCCTGAGAATTGCTTTATAGACTGTTCTAAGGGCATACAGGAACACAACTCCAAATATCGTAAAATACCCAATAAGGAGTCGTGACATCTGCTGCGATGAGTGAATCACATATAGAATAACGATAAGCTCGAGGTCCACTATCACCATCATCCGGACTACTGCCCAGATTTCTTTCAAGTATCCTCGTTTCAGTACATCCCGGAGATTTCCGAAGAGGACATCTGCTATAATCGACGCAAGTCCAAGTCCAAGAGCCACATTTCTGTAGAAATTCGACAACGCATATGAATTCTGATACATATCAAATGCTACTATATTCGGGTCAAAAATTCCTCGCAGCGTATACCAAAAGCTCATATCGTGCCTGACTGTAAAAGCCAGCAGAAATGAGAGCTCCAGCGCTATCAAATCTATGATTATAAAGTCCAGATGCTTGATCCAGCCTGTTATACTCTTCTTATACATTTGTTTTCATTTTCATCTATTGAAAAAATAAACGCCTCAAATGCTTTATCTGACACTTTCTCAATAATCCAATCCTAGATGCTGATTACTCCTTGTAAAGTTCCGCATATTTTTATTCATTAAAAAATGCATAGCTTCGCCATCCGGCGACCTTTAGGTCTCCAGCTGACTGAAACATTGTTTTCTATTCCTGTTTCACCCCGCGCTCATGGCGACGTCGGTTCTTCGGGAACAGTTTTGTCGCAAAATCATACAACTTTACTTTAGCATTGCTAACGTTTTGATACGAGGGTCAGTACTTGCGGCAATAATTAATAAGGTCCGCCTCTTTTTGAGATGGCCCTTATTGCTTTGCATTAATCATAATACAATCATGTATCATCTGTACTATTTTTCATTATTCCTGTAAATGCTGCGAGCATACCAAAAATGGTCCAGAAGACTGGCCCGGTCACTGTCATCGAATCGTTTGCGAGGATGATTATCAGATAAACCACTAGTGATGAATACAGGCCCAGATGTATGGCTGAGCTGCTGTTCGCATGATCGTCGCCATTTTTCAAAAGTCCTTTAAAGCTGCAATGTGTCAGGATCCTTGCTCCCATAAACACAAATGCAAATAAGAACGCGACGATAAGTGCTGTTGCTATCCAGCCACTTTCTAATAGCTGCTCCAGGTAGAAACTATGAGCTTTTGCTACATATACTCCGTAATATTTTCTGAATATATAGGTATGGTCCTGGAAAACACACATGAATGTAGCTGGTCCATAGCCCAGAATTACTGTATGCTTCAGCATCGGGATTATTCTGTTCCAGAAGCCTCCTCTGTCAGTAAACAGCGAGTTTGGAAAAATATTAGCTGATTCACTGTCGTTTGCGGCTATTTTTACAAGTTTGGAAACATCATTCACATAATAATATGAGTCTTCCTTGCCTGGGAAAGTATTAATGAACGTCCATGTCTTTCCATCAATTATCACATTAACTGCATAAACTGTCTTCGAGTTTGTGGTATCAACATTACCATTTGCATCATATGATGTCAGTTCAAGAGGTTTCAACACGAACTGGATTCCGGCATACCTCTCATCTGTCACTGAATATGTCTGTGACGCCTGGTCTGTCAGTTGCTGGGCTATCTCATTACCATCTGCGTCTGTCGCCTGGACTGTCATAGTTGGCAAAGCTCCATCAACTGTATTGCTTTCATCTGTATTGTAGGTCAGGTGAAGTTCTCTGTTTCCTGAAAGATGAAAGACCACCTCATCATCGTCTGTATCTATTCCCTGTACGCTGTTGTTTTCTGATCCCGTTGTCCAGCCGTTATTAAGAAATGTCTTAATCTTATTCTGTACTTTATCCGAATTAAACAGCACCAGCGCTCCAACACAGAGCAGTACGGTATAGATGATAAATACTTTCTTGTTCCTCCAGGAAAGAATCCAAAGTACTATAACCACGCCTCCAAGAAGTGCCACAAAGAGTGAATCCATTCCTGTTTTTCTCTCAAAGACAAGGATTATGCAGTTTAGTCCTACCATAATGGCCCAGAATATTCTCTGTTTTCCCTTTGCCGCAAATGTGGCAAACACATAAATAGGGAAAAACAGTCCGAAATAAACTGATGCGAAATCCTGCGCATAAAGCGTTCCATACATAAATCCCGGTGCAAGTGACTTTGAGACTGAGCTCCACTCACCCCATCTCGATGGCGGGAGCTGCATCATTTTTCCAATCGGGGACATCATGAAATCAGGTCCGAATCCCTGGAAAATACAGATTACATATTCAATCAGGACAAATATCGACACGCCCTTCAGTATGTACCAGAAATCGTCCTCTGTCTTAACCACGCTATATGTGTAGTATGCTATGATCAGATATGAAAGTACGACAAATACACCTTCGAATCTGTTTGCACTGTTTCCGAAGGCGAAGGCTCTGTACTTCGATACTATTCCTGAAAGGAACACAAGTATTCCGTACCCTACCGGCAGCCAGAACAGCTTCTTCCATGGCAGCTCCTCATATTCGCCAAAATGCCTGTACAAAAGCATTATCACCATAACTGCTGCGATAAATATGATAGCGAACGACTTTACTGCCAGATAAACATCTGCCTGATATGCCGCTGAATTCGGATACCAGTCGAACTGTTCCATCATCGAATCGAACTGATAGTAGCATACTATCAGCGGGATAAATCCCATCGCGATGATGGGTGGGATCAGGTAACTGTGGGGGGTGTTATTCTTTACTTTAGTTTTTGATACGAGTTTCATGACAACCTCTGTGTATTATTTTTCAATAATGTTTTTGGGAACGTAATTATTTGAAATCATCCTGTGCTGAGCACATTAGACTACTGTTCTAGCAAATACTTTTTGCATAATTCCATGCCGGATTCTGTCAAAGTGAAGTAAGCACTATCATTTTGCTCTGTGCTATCAATTAGGCCTTTTGCATAAAGCAAGCTAATTGGCTTATACACGTCAATATCCGAAATTAAAATTGGATTTCTCCTAGGATATGCATCTTGATAACACTTTTCATATACATAATCATAAACAATATTTGCAAGACATTCTCTAGAAAATTTTATCTTAAGCATATCGCTATCATAGAGTTCTAAAAGGATTGCTTTTTGTAATTTCTCAGTATCTATACTAATAGTTTTGACATATGGATTAAATTGTACCTGCTGCATAGCATATGTTACTTTTATGGTATTTTTTTCTTCATCAATATTTGTCATATAAACATTTTTTCCATTTCTTTCAAAAATCACATATTATTAACAATCTTATATCCAAACATAAGTATCACAGTTAGTATAAAAGTGGTCAATGAACATTTATAAAATTTTATTTTTTTGTAATTCCTATCTCTTAAAGTTTTAACTTTTTTTGTAATATCAATTTCTTTCCCCTCCATCTTTGTTTTATTATATTCGAAAGGATAAATCGTCATAACCGCAGTAAAAATCGAAATGACACAACAAATAAATGCAGCTGTTGCCATACATAAAGATAATCTATCGAATATTCTACTACAGAGTTTTGCTTTTCTATATATTTGAAATATATTCACGTTCTCAAACAACTTTGTAAAAAGTATACCAGAAAAAGCCAACAAAAAACCTGTCCTGACATCATAACTATTTTCCCTATTCTGTTCTATCTCATATTTTTTGTAACTCGTTTCTAATGGCGTACCAGACTTTTTGCTATATTCCCGTGAATATTGTAAATTTATTGAACTTTTTACAGCCTTGACTTCTTTCGTAAAAAGCTTCAAGTCCTCTACATCACGGATAAATCTATCTAAGTCATTGTTTCTAGGAAAAGTCACCTCGATAATCATCTGGCCAAAAGTAATTCCAATTAATACTGCTGCCATGCTTAATAGCACTACGAAAATAATTATTTTCATACATTCCTTAAAATCACTTTTTTCAAACAATCTGTTTATAACAAGTGTATACATAGGAACAAACAAATATACTCCTGCCCATTTTATACCGTTGCCTAAAAGATTGAAATAGCTGTGCTTTGACTTTTCGTGCTCAATTTTAACGATAAGTTTGTCTAATTGATTTTCGTCTGTCACATCAATACCGTATTTATTTAAAATCTTTATAGTATTTATAAATCGTGGGCACATATTAACAGCATTGTCGTTTCCATTATCATTTTCTCTCTTGTCCTCAACAACAAAAACAATAATGCAAATCCCCATTAAAGCATAAAAAATTATAGATGGAATCATTTTATTAAACAGCGAGAATAATGCGCCAATAAACAAAAATATGTAGCACAGAAAAAAGCTGGCCTTTTTTATAGTGCTAAGCCCCTTTATCCACTTTATAGTATTCTTATTTAGAACTACTTCCTCATACTCGCTAAACATTCTTTCAAACATACAATCCACCTCTTTCTTTTACATATGAGCAAAAAATCCCGACAGCATGGGAGATATCCTTGCGGATAATGCTTTCGGGATTATTGTCTAATGAATTCTCAGGGTATATAACAGGGAACCCTGAGAATTAAAAATGTCAAATTGTTTTAATCGAAGGATTGGGATTACTTCTTGTCAGTCTTAAGAGTCTTCCAAGCTGAGTACTTACCAACATGCTTAACGCCGTTAGCGTCATAGTAGTAAGCCTTTACACGTACCTTAACGGTAGCGCCCTTCTTTACAGAAAGAGTAGCCTTTGTTGATCCAACTGACTTACCAGAAGTCTTCTTACCGATCTTCTTCTGTACGTAGTACTTCATAGTAGGGGCTGTAGTTACCTTATTGAACTTAACAGTAACCTTTGCACCCTTCTTGTTAGATACCTTAACGCCAGTTACCTTTGCAGGAACAACCTGTGCCTTGTAAGTAACAACGATCTGCTTCTGTGCAGGAGCAATTGTCTCACCATCTCCGGCTGCTGTAATTACAAGAACAGAGAAACCATCCTTATTAGGATACAGAGTTACGTTCTTGTTGTAGTCTGTAGTGTAAAGAACTGCCTTGTCTAAAACAGATGCAGCATCATAATCTACAGAGATTCCCTTATCCTGATAATCTGCTGATACTGTAAGGTTTGTTACCTTATCGATAGTAAGAGTTGTATCAATAGCTGAACCACTTACAGCAGAAACTGTAAGAGTATTCTGTTTTGGCTCAACTGTCTTGATCTCTACAATCTTTGAGGTCTCAGAAGTATTATCATTGCTTGTAACAGTAATCTTTACGTGAGCTGTTGCTCCAGCCTTATAAGCTGTAACTTTACCATATGATGATACTTTAACAGCAGTTGGATCATCGTTTGGATAATCAGACTTTGACATAACCTTATATGTTACAGTACCACCGTTTGTAGTGAACTTATCAGCAAGATCAAGTGAATACTGAGTTTCTGTTCTTGTACCGTTTAAATAAGATACGTACTTTCCAGTAGCAACACTGTAAGTATCCTCAAGGCCATAGATAGTAGCTTCTGGAGTAGGAAGTACACGTACGAATACGTATGCTGTAGCGCCAGTAGCCTTAGCTGAATCCTGTGATGTAAACTTGATTACTGCATAACCGGCTGCCTTAGCTGTAACAGTGATCTTACCACCTGCAAGTCCAGATGTAACAACTGTGTCAGTGTTTGTTGTTGAAGGAACACCAGTAGCTGATACAGTAGCTACCTGAGTATTTGCTATAACAGGTGAAGGCATTGAGTTGCCATTAGCTGATGTAGCTGTAAGAGTTACACTCTTATTATCGACAAGGTCGATAGTTGCATAAACAATCTTAGAATCCTTAGCCTTTACAACATTGTTGAAATAGTTATAAAGAGCATTATGAGCTACTTCGCTATCTGTAAGATTTACAGTAACAGGAGTTCCATTATTGCTGTATGTAACGTACTGTGGAGCGTTTGTGTAAGCCTTTCCAGACTCATCCTTAATAGTAAGCTCATCTGAAGCAAGGTTGTTAACATTTACAAGGACATGTGCCTTTGTAAGCTCAACAGAACCTTCCTTAGCTGTGATAGTAATAACAGCACCTGAAGCCTTTGAAACTGCAGCAAGGACACCCTTATCACTAACAGTAACAGCTGCGCTGCTTGATTCATATGAGAATGTAGCATCGTTTACCTTTACAGTACCGTTGTAAACAGCTGTAAGTGCACCAAGGTCAAAGGTCTGACCCTTTGTAAGTTTGATACCAGCCTTCTGAACATCTGTTGTTGCTGTGTTTTCATAGCTGATCTCATTACCATTTGCATCGATAACCTTTACAACATCTGAAGCATCCTTAACGTTTACTACTGTATCAAGTGATGCATACTCAAATGATCCCTTGTACAAGTATCCAATCTGGAATTTAACGTTGAAAGAACCAATCTTACTTCCGTTTATGCTCCATGAAGCATTTTTAGCCTTTATGGCTGTATCAGTAGGCTGAGTTAAAGAAATAGTATCCTCACCTGTAATGTAAGCCTGTCCAAAAGTAAAGTTAGCTGACTGTCCGTCAACGATCTGACCTTTGTTAAGTACATAAGTGCTTCCGCTCTCAGCAAGACCAATTCCGCCGGCGATGTTTGAAGCTACGCCCGTCTTCACCGATGTCTGACCATTTCCTAATGTCAGAGAACCAGTATTCTTATAAACGTGAACGTTTACAGTGATTGGAGAAGCTGAACTTGTAGTTCCATCACTACCGCTAAAAGGCTTAAGATAGATCGTTGTACCAGCTGTTGTTGAATCTTCCTGACCAGCAGCAGTAATAGTTAATCCTTTGCCTGCTTTATAAGAAACATCTGAGATTCCGTCTGATAAGCTTGTCGCACCAGTAAATTCTATATTTGCAGCAGAGGTAGTATAAGCTTTCCAAAGATAATTCTCATCAGAAGTCTTGTAATCGCCTACCTTTGTATCTCCGGTAACGATATCATATGTAGAACCAGCCTTTACATATACATCATACGTATTCGCAGTAGCTGTAGAGATAGCGTTAACCTTGGTTACTGTTCCTGAAGGAGTAGCAACGGCTGGTGCTGCAGCTGCATCAACGGTTGTTCCAAAGTTAATTGTAGGAGCAAATGTTAATGCTGTTACAGCCGCAAGAACCATGGCTAAACCTTTTTTTAAGTTTAACATTAAATTTAATTCCTCCTTTATTTTGAGACATTCTGAATTCATAATAAGTGAATTCTTCCTTCTCGAAATTGGAATATTTGTCATAGTGCTAAGTGAATTGGTCCTCCCAAAACCTGATCCGTGACTGATACAAGGCGGGCCGTCTGATGTGTCACTTCTGCGGTCTCGGTGGTATGCGTCACCGACTGAGATTCCAGAATCTGTGTCACTTCTTCGGGTCGTAGATCTGTCACTTCTATTCACTTTCAGAGGAAGACTCGCTGTGTCGACCTCTGACGTTTTATACTATAAAGCCTTTTATAGCCTTTGCATACGGCCAGTATTTTCTCTTATCACCCCTGTGGGCCACTCATTAAAAAAGTGGCCCTCACTAAGAGGGCCACAGGGGTTTTATTTTTTAAACTTTTTTCAATAATTGTGGTGTTTGTGAATTTTAATAATGTTTTGATAATATTTAATAAAATTATTCTGCTTATTCCTTGCTTTTTTCTAAGTTTCCGTCAGAATGCGCAAAGGCGACAGGCCAACTCAGGTCTGCCGCCTCTGAATTTCATGCTTCCGTTTATGCCATTGCAGGGGATTTTTTCTTGATAACTGATTTAACTTTCTCTGTACTGATATCCGTTACACCCGCTATCTGATCTAATGTATATCCCTGCTTATACATATTCATAATAACACCATTTATTGCATCCTTAGTAGCTTTTTTTGTTGCTTTCTCGCTCTGTTCTTTTGCGTATTTTTCTGCGTATCTTTCTACTGCTTCACACATATTCTCTCTGCCTCCTTCGCTCTTGTAATATCTCACGCCTTCGGCTAACTCTGGATAGTTTATCTTCGTAAAATCTGTCTGTCTGAAATCTGCAACCAGCCTGCTGATAGCGTCATCTCCAGTATATGCACCATTTACATATATGATCTCAGACCCATCACCAAATGCCTCGCCAGACTCCGTAACAGTTCTTTTGTTCACTTCCTCTGTGATCGCGTACTAAAACAGATTCCCAGGAAAAATCCAGCCATTGACTCAAGCAAAAACTTGTTAATAAATTATCATGGAAGCAGGTGCCAGTCAATAGTTTCTGCAAATATTTAATTTTTTGTTTATTTTTTCAAAAATATCAATGTCAAATCGCTGTTATCTGTCTTGTGTGTCAATTGCAAAAGACACTAGATATCGAATTTTTTATTGTCACGGTAAAGTCAGGTAAATGTATGAGACAGTAATTACGGACTCAAAGTCGTTTTTCCGGCTGAGTCCGTAAAAATCACCACTTTATTTGCTGACCAGAATTCTTTTACCTGAAACACAGAGACGGCAGACCAGTGATGGTCTGCCGTCTCTGTGTTTATCAATTCATATCATGCTGATGATCATGCCATGGCAGGTTTTTTCTTTATTACTGCCTCAACTTCATCCGTGCTCATTCCTGCCACGTTTGCAATCAAGCTCAATGAACACCCCTGTTTATACATGCTTATAATAAACTTTTCGCTTGTGGCTTTTGTTGCTTTTTCCGTTGCATTTTTTGTAGCTCTCTCTTCGATTCCTTCTGCCAGATTACACATAATATTCACGTCCTCCCTGAAATCACTATTTATTGGAATGTGGTATTCATCGCCTATTATAGCAAGCTTTGTCTTTACCTGCAATTTATCTGAAAGCAGGGCACTGATCAGCCGGTGTAGCTCGTACTTCTCTTCACGCTCTGGGATTTTATTCGTGACTCCTATCATCACGATATTCAGCAGGTCGAGGTTACCCTTCCAATTGCACGGTTCCAGCATCTCGTCCTTTACCAGGTGTATATGGCTCAGGCTGTTATAATCCATGTTCATACAGATCCAGATGCTGAAGACCTTCTTTATGTCATCATAATTGCTGCCTACGAAATCCCGTTCCTTCTGCGAGGAAATAAGCCGGCTCACATAGAATATCGCTCTGTTCAGGATGCTATACTCTTTCGGCTGTTCCTTCTGTGCCTCGATATTCACAATAATTTGAGCCATACCATTTCTTGTCCGCACATAGAAAACAATATCAAATCTGGCCAGTCCTTCATTTATCTCAGAGCTTTCAGTATTCAGGCCTACTATCCGCTGTCCATGATGATCCGAAATGCCATTGTCGGTGTTAATGGCAACCGTCCGCTCACCATCCTCGACTGTTTTCTCTGCATTCGTCAGCCCCGGCTCTATTGGAACAATGCCTATCTGAGGCTCACCCTCGATGTACTTCTCAGCCTCCTCTGGTGCCATCCCCTTGAACTCATCAATCGTATGTACCAGAATGTGTGCCAGTATGCTTTTCTGTGCCAGCAGTCTCTTCGCACTGGTATCATACTGTGCCTTGTCTTTCGCTGCAATCGCAGCATTTGCCGCTTCCGTATTCAATTCTTTGTCCTCCCCTTTTATTGTGGAAAGTAGTTTACAGATTTCACAATGACTATTCAGCCAATTTCATTATATATGCAAGGGCTCATTAAATCAACTGAATTTTCTGTGAACAATTGTGTAAATTGTGCAAAAAAAGCTCCCGGTTTTTGCCGGGAGCCGTTTATTTTTGCAAGAAGAATAAATCAGAAATCTGTGAAGTTCTTGTCTGTCTTTCCGTCGATCTTTAAGAATGCGCCCATTCCTTCCTTCTTGTCGTGGGTGTCGTTTACGACGCCGAAGAGGTTTGCCTCGAGCTCGACTGCGTTCTTGATGTCCATATCGTAGCCGTTGTTGATGGCTGCCTTTGCGACTGAAATGGCGTAAGATGCGTTTGCCTCGATCTTTTCTGCCATTGCCTTGCAGGTCGGCATAAGCTCTTCCTTTGGTACGACTTTATTTACAAGGCCGATTCTGTATGCTTCGTCTGCCTTGATATTCTCGCAGGTGAAGATCATCTCTTTTGCTCTGCCCATTCCTACGAGTCTTGCAAGTCTCTGTGTGCCGCCGAATCCTGGGATGATTCCGAGTCCGCACTCTGGCTGTCCAAAGATCGCGTTCTCTGATGCGATTCTGATATCGCAGGCCATTGAGATCTCACAGCCGCCGCCAAGTGCAAAGCCGTTTACTGCTGCGATGGTTACCTGTCGCATATTCATAAGCTTAAAGAATGGTACTGATGCCTTCATGCCGAACTTTCTTGCTGCTGGTGCATCAAATCCGTACATCTCTGAGATGTCTGCGCCTGCTACGAATGAACGGTATGGATCGTCGCCGCCGAGCTTCTTATTAAAGCATGGGCCGCCTGTAAGGATTAAGACCTTGATGTCGTCATTTGCTTCGATCTCTGTGAGTGCTTCGTTTAACTCGTCGATTGTCTCTGAGTTTAAGGCGTTGAGTGCCTTTGGTCTGCAGATAGAAAGTACTGCTGTTGCGCCATCCTGCTCGATTTTCAGATTCTTGTAATCAGCCATTTGTTCCTCCATTTCATCACTAATGCAACTATTTAAACCACGGCCCTTCCGTGATTTCATAACTATTTCAATGATACGAGTCTGTTAAATATTTGTCAAGGTTTAGTTGAACCCGATAAACTTCTGCGACAGATGGTAGAAAAAGACGCCGAGGCGGCGGCCAAATCTGCCCTTCAAACGCATCGCGAAGCCAAGGACTCCGTAGCGGAGCTGGTGGTAAGTCCGGATGTCGTGATTTTTTATATAAAGCCAGAGATCCTCGATCTTCTTGTAGTTCTCCGGGTCATTGGACAGGTAGCCTATCGAGGTCGATACTACTGTCACGGTCTCCAGGTATGAAAGCAGGTACCTGCGCAGATGCGGCTCCTTTACCTGCCACGGATCGACCGCGTCTATCATCATGTAATTGACACGCAGCTGCTGGTCGATTCTCTTTATCATCGTCTGCTCGGCCACCGACTGGCCCTCGCGGCCGATGTAGTAGCGGTAGAACTCGACATTCATGTAGTAAATCGTCTTCACGTGAACGAGTGGAATATACACATACAGATTATCTACATAAAATGTATGCTTCGGAAGCTTGAGTCCGCAATCGCGCAAAAGCTGTGTGCGGTAGATTACAGAATGCATCAGTATCGAGAAGCCCTTGATGTTATGCTTCATACCGTCCCAGCCGATCATCTCGTCTTCCGGAAAAAGCGGCGACAGGAGCATTCTTCTCTCATGTCCTGTCGAAAGCTTCTCGTAGACGAAGTTTGACAGATGCATGTCGACCGGCTCTTTCATTTTTGCAAATTCACGGAGCTTTGCCAGGATCTTCATGTAAGCATCCCTGTCAACCCAGTCGTCAGAGTCCACGACCTTGAAGTATACGCCTGTAGCCTCGCGGACACCTGTATTTACTGCCTCGCCGTGTCCGCCGTTTTCCTGGTGGATGGCACGCACGATATTCGGATACGCCTGCGCGTACGAATCTGCGAGCTCACCTGTCCTGTCCGTCGAGCCATCGTCAACAATTATTACTTCTACATCATCGCCACCTGGAAGCAGCGAATCGATGCATTTTCTCATGAATGTGTATGAATTATAACACGGTACACAGAAGCTCAATATCTTCATTCTTTCTCTTTCCTCACAAAAATACTGGTCACATCATCTTCCTCTTCTTCAGCACCGCGAGCGTTATGATGCTTGCCGCGAGCGTGATAAGACATAGGATCAGAAAACCGAACGGCGTATGTGAAAACGGCATCCAGCGGGAGTCGACATTCATGCCCCAGAGGCCGCCGATGATAGTCGGGACGGAGAGCACGATTGTGACAGCAGCCAGGTACTTCATCGCCACATTCAGACGGTTATTGATCACTGTACTCATCAGCTCACGGGTTCCGTTGATGATGTCACGATAGATGGAAGTCATCTCTATAGCCTGCTTTGTCTCGACAATGACATCCTCAAGAATCTCCTCATCCTCGTCGTACTGCTTGATCTTCGAATAGCGGGTCAGGCGGTCGATAACAAGATTATTTGCACGTAGCGACGTCGCGAAGTAAACAAGGTTGCTCTCGAGCTCATGAAGGTCGATCAGGTCGGAATCCTCCATTTCATCGCTTACTTTTTCCTCGATCTCAGTACGCTGCCTGTCAATGGTACGCAGCAGTGACTGGTAGACCATGCTCGTGTTATAGAGGATCTGGTAGGTAAAGCGCATCTGCTTTTTCGTAGAGAATTCTTTGACGTGATGGTCTATAAATGACCTGAGGACCGAGGTCTCCTCTCCGCAGACCGTGATGATCACGTCGTCCCTGAGAAGGATACCGAGCGGGATGGTCGTGTAGGTGTGACGGTCGTTACGTTCCTCAGCCGTAGGAATGTCGACGAGAATCAGCGTGTAGCCGTCCTCGACCGATATTCGTGAACTCTCCTCTTCATCGAGTGCGGCGCGCACATCGACTATATCCATATCAAAATCCCCGGCCACCTGCTCGCACTCGTCCGTCGTCGGCGCGGTAAGCTTTATCCAGCAGCCCGGTTCAAAACGATCTGTCTCGTGAATGACAGAGTCGTCTGTCCTGTAAATATCCAGCATAGTGACTTATCCTCCATCTAAAAATCACCTGTTTTCTGCATGCCGCTCGATAATGATCTCCTGATTCCATGGATCAGTCACCTGCCTTTCAGTTCTCGGCAATAGCCTTCAGTATTTTTACAAATCTCTTCCTGTCAAAAATAACCGGTACCGGGTAGTATGGGTTTGCTTCCTTGTACGCCCAGGCCGCGATTTTCGGGATGTCCTTCTGTGCTATCGGAAGATGTTTCGGGATTCCCATGTCCTCGTTCATGTCCTCGATGGCCTTGATAAAGCCTACTGCTCTCTCGGCTCGCGTGCCATCCTTTTCGATGTCACAGACCGACGCGAGCTTTGCCAGCTCCGGCATGACTGCTGCCCCATACTCCTTTAATACATAAGGAAGTGCGACCGCATTTATGAGTCCGTGTGGCTCGTTTATGGCAGATCCGAGGGCGCGGGCGATCGCGTGGACATTGCCAAGTCCGCTTGCTTCTACTGCAGTTCCGGCTGTGTAAGATGCGATCAGCATCTCCTCTCTCGCCTGCAGGTCCTCGCCGTCATCATAGGCCTTTGGAAGCGCATCCATTATGGCCTCGACCGCGTCTTCACAGTCCTCTTCTGTATCCTCAAGATGATACGGCTTATTCAGATACGCCTCTATCGCGTGTGTCAGCGCGTCCATTCCGGTGTACGCAGTCTCCTCAGGCGAAAGGCTGATCAGAAGCGACGGGTCCAGAACCGCCACGTCCGGCATCAGGTGCGGATCCTTGATCCCGAACTTCTGCCCTGTAGCATTGTCGATGATGACTGCTGTCGAAGTAGTCTCGGAGCCTGTTCCTGCCGTGGTCGGGACCGCTATGAAAAATGGGGTGTCATGCCTTACATGGAGAAGGCCCCGCATTTTGAGAAGGCTCTTTCCAGGGCGCGCTATGCAGGCAGCCGCTGCTTTTGCGGCATCTATCGCACTTCCGCCGCCGACGGCTATGATCGAATCGCATTCATTTTTGTCATAAAATGCCGCGATCTCCTCAGCCTGCGATACGGTCGGGTCATTTTTGACCCAGTGATAGACCACGTAGCCCGTCTCCCTGTCGTTGATGAACGACTCGAAAAATGTGGTCTTCGAGACCTTCGGACCCGTGACTATAAGAGGCCTGTCGACCTCATTTCTGTCCAGAATATCGGGTATGGAAAAAAGGGAGTCTACTCCCTCAATCTTCTCCGCGAGCTCAGTTTTTCCATGCCTGATATGGTGAGCTGCTACTTTTTGATATATTCTGCTAGTACATTCTAACGGAACGTCCATAAAAACCTTTCTATGATATCGAATAGTGACAAAATCGGCCTGTTCGTGCGCGATTCATCGGGAAATCTTCCTGTGCAGACCTGCGCAAAAGAATAAAGCCAACTGTGTTATTTTAACACAGCTGACTGAAAAAATAAACATTTTGTTATTTGGTCAGATCAGTATTTCTGATTGTGTTTCTTACAGAAAGCACTCTTGACGGCGATACTGAAAGCTCGTCGACTCCCATGCGAAGGAAGGTCTCGGTGAGTGTCGTGTCTGCTCCGAGCTCTCCGCAGATGCCTACCCAGGCACCGCCCTTGTGGCCGTTCTTTATCGTGTACTCGATCTCGCGAAGGACCGCCGGATGATGAGTATCAGCAAAATCCTCCAGATTCGGGTTCTGTCTGTCGCAGGCGAGGGTGTACTGTGTCAGGTCGTTCGTTCCGATGGAGAAGAAATCAACCTCCTTTGCGAGCTCCTCTGACATCCAGACGGCTGCCGGTGTCTCTATCATAACGCCGATCTCGCAGTCCTTGTATAGAAGCTGCTCCTCGTCAAGCTCTTTCTTCACCTCTGCGATGATCTCTTTTATTTTGCGCACCTCGTCGACTGATATGATCATCGGGAACATGATTGAGATGTTGCCATAGTAGCTGGCTCTGTAAAGGGCTCTGAGCTGTGTCCTGAATACATCCGGTCTCTTCAGACAGATTCTTATCGCGCGAAATCCCATCGCCGGGTTGTCCTCGTGGTCGAGATGGAAATAGTCGACCTGCTTGTCGGCGCCGATATCGAGGGTTCTGATGACGACCTTTTTGCCAGCCATATTCTCGGCGACTGTCTTGTAGGCCTTGAACTGGTCCTCCTCACTCGGATAGTCGTCGCAGCCTAAGTAAAGGAACTCACTTCTGAAAAGTCCGATTCCGCCGGCGTCATTTGCAAGGACATCTGCAACATCCTTTACTGAACCGATATTTGCAAAGACATTGATTTCATGGCCGTCCTTTGTGATGTTCGGCTTGCCCTTGAGCTCCTGCAGGAGGCGCTGCTTCTCCTCTTCCTTTGCTTTTTTCTGCTGATACTCCGCGAGCACGTCGTCGTCCGGGTCTATGATGAAGCGGCCCTCGTAGCCATCGACGATTCCCATGTGACCCTCTACTCCATCCTCGGAAAAATCAACGCCTATCAGCGCTGGGATATTCATCGTTCTTGCAAGGATTGCCGTATGTGAATTGGTCGAGCCAAATCTGGTTACAAATGAGAGCACGAGCGACTTGTCGAGCTGTACTGTCTCTGATGGCGCGAGGTCATCTGCTAAAAGTATCGACGGCTCTGTTGCGGTAAATCCACTGGCTCCTGCGCCACTCAGGATTCCGACCACTCGGTTTGATATATCCTTTACATCGGCTGCTCTGCCACGCATGTAGTCATCGTCCATATTTGCGAACATCTCTGAAAAATTATCGCCGGTCGTTGCTACTGCGAACTCTGCGTTAACATTCTGAGTACGGATGATATTCTCTACTGATTCCTGGTAATCGAGGTCATCAAGCATCATCTGATGTACTTCAAATACTGCCGCATTTGCTTCTCCGACTTCCTTCAGTGCCTTGTCATGAAGCTTCTGCAGCTGCTCCTTTGCATCGTCAGATGCCTTGTGATATCTCTGCACCTCAGCATCGACGTCGGTTACTTTTTCACGCTTGACGACTGAATCTTTTCTTCTATATATGGTGATCCGCCCGATTGCGATTCCGCCAAAGACCGGCTTTCCGCTGTATTCCTTCTGCACGTTGTACCTCCTCAAATTCTGGGGTTGCGGTTTTGCAAGCTTAAGTGTTTTCTGCCTGCTGCCCGTTACGCATTTCCCCATAAGAGCATAAAAACCGGGCGGCGTGGGCCGTCCGGTCGGTCATTTTTACAGGTTCTCTTTAAGGAACTTCTCGAGGCCTTCAGCTGCCTCGTCCTCTTTGTCTCCGTCACAGGTTACCGTGATTTCCATGCCCTGCTTAACGCCAAGACTCATTACTCCGAGGATTCTCTTTGCGTCTGCTTCTTTGCCATCCTTTGAAATGGTAACCTTGCATGGGAATGCTGCTGCGGCCTTTACGAAAAGTCCGGCTGGTCTTGCATGAATTCCCTGTGGATCTGTAATTGTGTACTTGAATTCTTTCATCGTGTATTTCCTCCATTTATATATTTACGAATGCTCTTGCCTCTAATTATAGCAGAAAGACAGTGTTCTGCAACAGTTCTTCCGGCTGCCTTATGACCGCGGCAGCACTGGCTTTAAGCATTTAAAGGTCTGCCTGTCGTGTGAACTGCAGGGATATCAATCCTGCTTTGAATCCTTTCTGAGTACTCCGAGCAGGATGGCGCTTACAAATGAGCCGATCAGCCATGCGAGGATGTAAAGTGGCCAGTGCCCTACGGTTGCGAATACGAAGATTCCGCCGTGAGGAGCCATAAGGGTGCATCCGAAGAGTGCTGAGAGGAGACCGGCAACTGCTGAGCCACAGAATGTAGCTGGGATTACGTGTACAGGGTCAGCTGCAGCGAATGGGATTGCAGCCTCAGTGATGAAGCTTGCGCCCATAACGATGTTTGACCAGAAGCCCTCTTTCTCAGTGACGTTGAATTTCTTAGGGAAGAGCTTTGACGCGATGGCGATGCCAACAGGCGGGCACATACCACCGATCATAACTGCTGCCATTGAGATGTAGCAAAGCTGAACCTTTGGATCTGACTGTGAAGCGCCCTGAGACATATACTCAGAAGCTGTTGTCAGCATGAAAGTACCGAATACGTAAGCTGCCTTGTTGATAGGGCCGCCCATATCGATAGCCATCATTCCTGCGAGGATGAGGCCTAAAAGCCATACCATTCCAGAGTTACCAAGGGCTGTAAGCATTGCAGAAAGTCCGGTGTTGATGAGTCCGATGATCGGGTTGAAGATGAAGCACATGATCACCATTACAAGGAACATACCAACTACAGGGTAGATAAGCATAGATCTGATGCCCTGTACTGCCTTTGGAAGGTTCTCGGTCTTTCTCTCGAGCCAGAGTACGATGTATCCTGCAAGGAAACCTACTGCAATACCTCCGAGGAATCCGGAAACTGTGTTTCCGCCCTGAGTGAACGCAAAGTTATCGATGAACTTCTGGAATCCGCCCATCTGGTCTGGCCAGATCTTTGCGAAGTTTGCTGCTACCGCGTTTCCGTTTGATGCAAGAAGTCCGCCGAGGAAACCTACTGCAAGTCCCGGTTTATCAGCTATCGAGTAAGCGATAAATCCTGCAAGTACCGGAACCATGAGTCCCATTGCAAGTCCGCCGACATACTTAAAGAGTGCTGAAAGCGGTACCATCGAACCGAAGTTGCTTCCGCCTGTTGCGCCGTATCCTAAAATCGTATCGATAAGGAAGGCGATTGCTGTAAGGATTCCGCCTCCGATAACGAATGGAAGCATTGCGCCAACGCCTGCCATCAGGCTGGTGTAAATCTTGTGGCCTACCGAGTCACTTGCTCCACTTGATGAGGATGACTTCTGCGCGCCTGCTGCTGCGTGGTAAATCGGAGCGTCGCCCTTGACTGCCTTCTGTACCAGTTCCTCAGGCTTTGAGATGCCCTCTGCAACTCTTGCCTGGATGAGCGGCTTTCCATCGAATCTGTCGATTGGAACCTTGGCATCAGCTGCGATCACGATGCCCTTAGCGTTTGCTATCTCTTCATCTGTAAGGACGTTCTTAGCTCCACCTGAACCTCTGGTCTCGACCTTAACCTTAATTCCGAGCTTGTCGCCGGCCTTCTCGATAGCCTCGGCTGCCATGTATGTGTGCGCAACTCCGTTAGGGCAGCTCGTTACTGCGAGAACCTCGTAGCCTGTCTCTGTCTTTGCGGCCTCTGCCTTTTGAGCCTCCTGCTCGACTCTTCCGCTCTCAGCCTTGTCGATTATCGAAAGAAACTCATCCTTTGACTTGGCATTCTCGAGTGAGGTGACAAAGTCTGGATCCATCAGAAGCTCTGAAAGTCTCGCGAGCACCTCGAGATGGACGTTGTCCTCTGTATTCGGTGCTGCTATAAGAAAAATAATATGCACCGGCTGTCCATCGAGTGCATCGTACTCTACTCCATCCGGAAGTACCATTGCTGCGAGTCCCGGCTTCTTTACCGCATCTGACTTGCAGTGTGGAATGGCGATCCCGTCGCCGATTCCTGTAGTCGACTCCTCTTCTCTGGCGAATACACCCTTCTCGTATGCCTCGCGATCCTGGATGTTCCCCTGTTTTACCATCAGAGCAACCATCTGTTTAATGACATCTGATTTGCTCTGGGCCTTTCCGTTCAGCTCAATGCTGTCCTGTGAAAGCAGATCCCTAACCCTCATAAGTGTTCTCCTTTATGTTGTGGTTTTTTATTTTTCAAAGATGACGTTCTTAATACATGCGCGTCTTTTCTTTTGAAATTCTGTTAAAGTATATCGCCCTTTCCGAGCTGGTCTAAGAGTCCCTTGACCTCATCCTTCGTGGCGAGATAATCTGAAAATGCCGAAGCGCTTCCTGTGCAGAGTCCCATGTAGAAGGCCTTCTCGTAATCGCCGCTCGTGATGTAGCCCTGTAAAAATCCTGCAACCATCGAATCGCCGGCGCCGACTGAATTCTTTACCTGTCCCTTTGGAGGATTCGAGGAGATGACGTCTCCGTTTTCCGATACTAGGAGCGCTCCTTCGCCTGCCATAGAAATAAGGACGTTTACGGCTCCCATTTCCTGCATCTTCTTGGCGTAAGGTACTACCTCTTCCTTGGTCTTAAGCTCGACTCCGAAAATCTCGCCAAGCTCATGATCGTTCGGCTTTATCAGGAATGGGTGGTACGGAAGTACGTCCTTTAAGAGGTCTCTTGTCGCATCGACTACGATGTGAACTCCTCTGCCGTCCAAGTACTTCATGATGTCCATGTACATCGTCTCCGGCATGACTGCCGGAATGCTGCCTGCAAGTACAAGGAAATCGCCGGCCTTCAGCTGGTCAAGCTTTTTGTAGAGCTCGTCGATGTTCTCCTTTGATATGGCAGGTCCCATACCGTTGATCTCGGACTCCTCGTTGCTGCGGATTTTGACATTGATGCGGGAGATTCCTTCCTTTACTTCTATGAAGTCTGTCCTGACTCCCTTCTCTGCCATCAGGCCTTTAAGTGCCTGTCCTGTGAAGCCTGCGATAAATCCGACTGCCGTGCTGTCTGTGCCAAGGTTCTTGAGGACCATCGATACGTTAAGGCCCTTGCCGCCCGGGAGCAGCAGCTCCTTTGATGTGCGGTTTACAAGTCCCAGTCTGAAGTCGTCCACACTGACGATGTAGTCGAGCGATGGATTGAACGTGACTGTCATTATCATCTTAGCGTTACCTCCTTAATATTCTTCGCGCCTTTGTATCCGCGCTTCGTTACGCGGTCCGTGATGATTGTCGCGGTGTCGTAGTCTGCGAATCTGATCGCGGAAATCTTGCCAAATTTGGAATCATCCGCAAGCACGTACCTGTCCTTGCAGGATAAGAACGCCTGCCGCTTCACCATCGCTTCCTTGAGCTCAGGTGTCGTGAAGCCTTCCTCCTTTGTGATGCCATTCGCTCCGAAAAAGCCCTTCGTAAAATTGTACTTCTTCAGTGAATTGATAGCCTCTTCTCCGACGATGGCCTCGGTCGTGCGCTTGAACTCGCCGCCAAGGATGTAGACCTGAAAGCCCTCATTCGCAAGCTGTGCTGCGTGCGTTATCGCGTTGGTCACGTAGGTCGCATCGTGCTCTGTAATGTATCCGAGCATCTGCTCTGTCGTCGTCCCGGCATCTATATATACGAAGTCGCCCGGCTCGATAAGCGATGCTGCGTAGCTGCCGATCGTATCCTTTTCCTTGCGCTTCAGGCCCTTTCTCTTCGAGACCTCATCATCTCTGGTCGTCAGGCCCTTCGTCTTTGAAATGGCCCCGCCACGGACCCGTGAAATCCTGCCTTCGCTGTCCAGCTCATCCAAGTCACGTCTGACTGTCGATTCGCTGGCTCCGAGGAGTTTCATGAGTTCCGCGACTGTGACTGAACCTTTCGTGTCCACCGCAGATATGATCCGCGCAAACCTCTCTTCTGTCAGCATACCTGCCTCCAATTTCTATCGGGTGTCCCCTTTCAGTTTCTTTCATAATCCTTCAGGACAATTCAAATCATACCACCATTTTCGGTAAGATTCAATCAAAATCCGTCAGAAATAGTTCACAAATCGAGTAGGAGGGAGTGATTAGCTCCCGTCCTCTCACACCACCGTGCGTACC
>SAMEA3663052__coassemble_461_pt1 | contig 31421 bp, 29 predicted proteins | sample SAMEA3663052__metabat2_low_PE_012 | metagenome-assembled genome bin SAMEA3663052 (sample SAMEA3663052) | pig gut metagenome | biome: pig gut; feature: pig-associated habitat; material: faeces | place: France | collected 2012 | reverse complement strand
GTACGCACGGTGGTGTGAGAGGACGGGAGCTAATCACTCCCTCCTACTCGATTAAACCTTTTATTTATCTAATTTTTTCTTTCGGTAGTCACGGGGAGACATACCCATGACCCGGGAAAAGACCTTGGAAAAGTAGTTGGAATCAGGGATTCCTACGAGTCCAGCGACCTCCGATATAGAGGTGTCAGTATCTGCCAGGTAGGAGAGAGATTTTTTGATCCTGAATTCCTGAAGGAAGGTAAAAAGCGCGACATTCATGCCTGCCTTAAAGGTCCGCGAGCACTCACTTCTCGAAAACCCTACCGACTTCGCGATGTCTTCTAAGGAGATGTCTTCCTGGTAGTTCTGCTCTATAAATGAGATGATGTCGCGGATTCTGCCGTAATTCCTGGCATTCAGGTGATTGTCCGCTGCCTTTTTTACACCGCTGTGCAGGTAGAAAAGCCTCCAGATAGAGGAAAGCAATGATACTACAGAGAGCTCGTAGCCGGGCTCTCTTTTTTCTCCGATGGATATCAGGGAATGAGTAAGCTCAGAAAACTCATTTTCCCAGGTATCCGTTTTTTTCTCGGCAACGGTCAGGCCAAAACAGGAAAAATTATCGGAGATCGACGCAACATACTTCTGATAGATCTGGCTAGCATCAAAGCCATAGATCAGTTTCGGGTCGAAGGTAACTGCTGTATAGTGGCAGTCAGCGCTGCTTCCAGGAAGCTTCTCGCCTGAGTGCAGGGCGCCGCAGTTTACGAAAACTATGTCGCCTTCTTTTACCTCGAAGGCGGAATCGTTTATCTTGTAAAGCATTTCTCCTTCGGTGATAAGCGTAAGCTCTGCCTCAGGATGCCAGTGCCAGAGAAACGAGCCGCCGTCATATCCGTCGAGATGCTCGTAGCTGATAAGGAATGGGAAACCATATTCGCCGTGTTCCTTTTTTTCTTTTTTCGTCACATCAGTAATTATCTGCTTTGACATATTGAGGCCTCCGTTTATTTTTACAATATTTTACTATAATATCACACCGGATTCAAGGAATGAAATTGGGACTGTGATATGATATATCCAGTAAATGAAATAGAAATTCACCAGATAAAAGGAGAAAAATATGGTTAAGGACGAAGTTTTTGAAAAAGTATACGGAAAAGACGCTGAGCTGGCAAAGCAGAGATTTGCCCACCTGACAGAGGGCTTTAATGGTGAGTATGGAAGCGGAGAGGAGCTTTCCTACTTTACAGCTCCCGGCAGAACTGAGATAATCGGAAACCACACTGACCACAATGGCGGAAAGGTTATAGCTGCTTCAATCGACCTCGATACGATAGGTGCGGCATCTCCTTCAGGTGATGAGAAAATTGAAATCTTAAGCGAGGGGTACAAGAAGGTGGTAATAGATCTGAATGCTTTGGACAAGGTTCCAAAGGAGTGCGGTACCTTAAGTCTTGTAGCCGGAATGGCTGAAGCTGCAAAGAAGATGGGCTATCAGGTGCACGGCTTTAAGGCCTATGTGACCACAACTGTTATCGCCGCAGCAGGCGTAAGCTCCTCAGCTTCGTTCGAGATGCTCTTCTGCGCGATAGTAAATCACTTCTTCAACGACGATAAAATACCTGTAACTGACTACGCAAAGATCGGACAGTACAGTGAGAACCACTTCTGGAACAAGGCCTCAGGTCTTATGGACCAGATGGCCTGTGCTTTCGGCGGCCCGATCCTCCTCGACTTCAAAGGCGATATCTCTGTTGAAAAAATACCGTTTGGCTTTGGCGACTACGGCTATGAGATGGTTATCACAAATACTGGAAAAGGCCACGCTGACCTCTCTGAGGATTATTCAGCAGTTCCGCAGGAGATGTTCGCTGTAGCAAAGGAGCTCGGCGGCAAGAGACTTTGCGATACAAGTAAGGAAGGGCTTTTAGCACACCTTAATGAGATTGATGAAAAGGTTGGAAATGACAGAGCCATCCTCCGTGCTTTTCATTTTTTCAATGAGACAAGGAGAGTAGAGGAGATGGCAGCTGCCGTAGCTGATAAGGATTTTGGAAAAATACTTGCTCTGATGCAGGCTTCTGGAAATTCTTCCTACAAGCTGCTTCAGAACTGCTATACAAATGCGGCATGGAAGGAGCAGAAGATTGCACTCGCCCTTGCCCTTTCAGAGGAGTATCTGGCAAAAACCGGCAAGGGTATCTGCCGTGTTCATGGCGGCGGCTTCGCAGGTGTCATCCAGTGTGTGCTTCCAAAGGAAGAGACTGCTGGGTATGTGGACTTCATGGCGAAGTACTTTGGCAGAGAGAACGTCTACCCTATGAATATCAGACAGACAGGAGCAGTGTTCCTCGGTTAAAACGCGAGGAGCTGCCTTCTGATCCGGCGCAGCATTCCGCTGATGCCGGAGTTTGTCCTTTTTACATCCTTGCCCAGTGTTACATTATTTGTGATGATGGCATCGACATTCATGTCTATCATCCTGTTCATGACGGTGGAATCGTCCACTGTCCATACATAGATCCCTTTATTTTCACTTCGCATATACTGCACGAATTCAGGTGTCACGAAGTTCTGCTCGACTGAAAAGGCGTTTACCTTTTTAAGTCGGGCCAGATAGCCGGCACCTACTGTCGTGGTATAGACGGTGTAGATTTCGGGATCTATTTTTTTGACGAGCTTTAGCGTGTCATAGTCAAACGAGGTGATGTCGCAGTCCTTCTCATAGTGGTTTGCTGATATGACTTCAAGTGTCTTTTCTACTATTCCTGCATCGTGGCCAGTCCTTTTGATCTCGATATTTAAGAAAAGTGAGCCCTTGCAGGTCTTTAAGACCTCGTCAAGTGTAGGAATCCTTGTGAATTCATACTTCGAATCGAAGAAGCTTCCGTTGTCTAAGTCTCTTATCTGGTCGTAGGTGACGTCCCAGACATTTTTGTTAAGCCCTGTCGTCCGCTTCAGGTTCGAGTCATGAAGTACAATGACTGTTCCATCCTTTGTCAGCTGAACGTCAAGCTCGGCTGCGTCGGCTCCGTTTTCGATGGCCTTTTTAAAGGCTGGAATCGTGTTCTCAGGAGCGTGAGCTGAGTCGCCCCTGTGAGCCATGATCATCGTATCACGTCCTCCGTAGAGAAGAGAGGTCTTGATCTGCTGGTATTTTGGCGGCACGAAAAAATACAGCGCCAGTGCAATGAGACCGTAGGACGTAATCTTAAAGGCAATATTTCGGATGCTTCGTTTATTTTTGCCATATTCCTTTATTGAATCAGGAATCTGCTGCTGATCAGTGTGCTTGTAGAACGCTGCGAAAATCCTCGCAAGTATCATTGGGGAAAGAACCCAGGTCAAAGCCAGGAGAAGGAGCGACTCAGTGACTAGTACGACAGGCGATGACATCGTGATTTTTAGGTTGTAGGATGGTTCAACCCACATCACGACAAGCTTTATGATTCCAAGGATGCCAAAAAATGCTCCGACAAAAACCGCGGCAATCAGGGCAATCCAGAGGACTGCGGTGAGTATTACTTTTGGAAAACGCTTCACCGTGTAATTGAAACTTCTTTTAACTGATGAAAAGAAACTCTCATCTGTGATCGTCATAGATGGGATTACATAGATCAACATCAGTGAGAGCACACAGAGAGCCACCACGGCTGCTATCAGGATGTATTTGTATCTGTCGTTCTCCAAAATTCTCTGGACCATGTATCCTGGCAGCGAGAATGATCTGGCGGACGAAAAGGCCTCGTAGAAATCTGCTATCGGCAGTACTAAGAAGATGTACAGCAGGAAGAGGATATTTTTAGGGCGGAAGAGGTGGGCACTGATCCTTATCGAAGCTGCAAACATCTGACGTGCGGTTACTTTTCGCTTACTGTATGAGGCATGAAGACCGTATGAGAGTCCGAAGAATTCCAGTGATATGAATACAGCCAGCGCGATAACGACTACTGCCATAGCTGCCCAGAATCCAGGCGTCTTTAAGACCATCCGGAGGTTGTAGTTGCTGATGTAGTAGGCGCCAGCAAAGCGCAGGGATAGATGTTCCATCTGTTCAAGGAGCGGGAAAAATACCAGGAAGGACAGGAGCTTGTATAGTATCTCGTACCTGACCAGCGCTCCGAAATTTCGTTTTAGTAAAGTAAAAGTTTGTTTTATATCTTTAAAGGTTTTCATACAAGTATATTACCATAAATTTACGAAAAATTCTTTACTATTACGAAAAATGTGGTAGAATAGTTTATATTAGAATGCAAAGACAAAGAGCTGCTGAAGGGGGCAGAACGACCATGAAATTGCATGAACTAGGCCAATATATCTTTTTTGGCTCGATCGATAAAACTATATACGAGGAAGAGAAGAGCGTAACCGGTAGATCAAATCTTAGAGCTGTAAAGAGACTATCTATTGTCTCTATGCTTTTATTTTTTCTGGCAGGTCTTTGCTTCTTGGTTGAGAACGGTCTTGATATCAAGTTCGTCACCTGCATGTTTTTCAGCGGATGTGTAGGTATCGTAGCATATAGGGCTGTTGGAATACCTTATTCGAGGGCGAAGTATTGCCTTCCGCTGGTATATGTATACTCTGCTATTATGATGATAGCGACTATTCTGCTGGATGGCGTTATTGGAAGGCATTATTCCTGTGTTACTTTCACAGCCTGCACCGTCATTTTCATGATGATCTTTACAGATCTGCCGTGGCACATGTTTATTCTGTCTGGTACAGCTGAGATTATGATGATCATTACTTCGGCTCTGAGTAAGTCTACAAAGCTTTTTGAGTATGACCTGCTCTGTATCATCATTTTCACTATCACGAACTTTTTCCTGTGTCCTTACATGATGCAGATTAAATTCGCAGATATCCTGACGAGGAGAAGAATAGAGCACGAGCGTGATATCGATGCACTGACTCAGCTCTATCACAAGGACGTAGTTCGTCATACTGTAAATGAGACACTTCAGCTTTCAGCCTTTCATGACTGCGCGCTGATGTTTTTAGACGTAGATAACTTCAAGCACTTTAACGATACATACGGACATGCAGCAGGTGATGCTATTCTAAAGTACATCGCCAACTCCATCAAGGAGGGGTGTCCTGATATCGCGACTATCGGTCGTTACGGAGGTGATGAGTTCATAGCCTTCCTTCCGGAGGTGGACGATATCTACCAGCTGCAGAAGACAGCTCAGGGTATCTTAGACTTGGTTGATGACCGTGAGAGATGCCTGCGTATTACAGATGTGCCTGAGTGTCCTTCACTTTCGATTGGTATTGCAGTATATCCTTCAGCTGGCCGTTCCTATAATGAGCTGGTAAAGGCTGCTGATAAGGTTCTCTACCAGGTAAAGAACAACGGAAAGAACAACTATGGTATCTACGATACGAACGGTAGCAACTACATGAAGAGAACTCATTTGGGTGAGTAAATTTTTAAGCAAATAAAAGCGGGCCGTCTGGTCCGCTTTTTCAGTATGAACATTTATTGCGGGCCCATGGCCCGCTTTATTAGTGCCTGCAGATTCTGCCATGAGCTACTTCACTTTTTTAACTGAAAGTGCTGCAAAAATAAACGCAAATGTAAGCAGCAGGTTGTGCGGGTTGTTAAGCATCGACTGAATAAGCCATCCGATGAAACCGAAAAGAAATGGAGATACTTCTTTCCGCTTGAGTCCTGACCAGATGACTGAGATGACTGATACGCACCATAAGCCTGCGGTGATAATGCCTCCGCAGAGCAGGTGCTGCAGGAATTCGTTGTGACAGTTTACGACCTCCCGTCCTCCGACAGTGAGGATATTTTTTTTCATTTTGACACCATCAAAGGCACCGTTTGCTACTCGAAACCACCTGTCTGATTTCGGAAGATCATTCATATATGCGCCTGTCAGATAGCCAAAGCAGTCACAGCCTACTCCCTCGAGCTTCTGCCGCAGATGTGCATTTTTAAAGCATTTAATGGCAAATGGCCAGATCTCTCCCCGTCCGCTTCCAAAATGTCTGCTCTTTGGAGAAAGAAATTCTGTTAAGGCTATTGCACTGACAATCATTACACTGATAGGAATCCACGGGAAGGAAAAATGCCCCGCCCATTTGTATAGAGCCAGTGTGGCGATGATGAGAAGTGGGAACAAAATAAACGACAGGTGGAACTTATATATATAGTAGGAAAAATACTTCTGGGCCGGAAAAGCATCTCCGGGGCTTAAGACCTGAAGTATCTCTGCAGCTCCGAATGAGGCTGAGAGGATGACAGCTATTCGCCCTAATTTCCAAAGCGGCGTGTGCTTTTTGCATTCTACTATATATAAGACTGCAAGGCTTCCAAAAATACCGATGTAGGCGCTGTCACTTCCTGCGAGGCAGATGCTGGTGCCTCCGAGACAGATGTCTGTTATAAAAAGTGCCATCAGTATTTTCCTGATTCGTGAAGAACCGAAACAGTTCCAGTCGTCGAGATGATCCATTGCAGCGCAGATCACTGGCATAAAAAGCGAGGTGATACCCGAGTAGACAGTGATATTTCCAATAGTGGAGATGTAGTTGTATTTTTCATCGGTTAACAGATTTTCATGCAGTCCAAAGATATCGAAGCCGGCTCCATGGCAGACTGCAATGAAGTAAACCGGAATGGTGGCAGCAGCTAAAGTTACTATCAGGGCTTTTTCATTGGTCTCTCCTATCAGAAAAATAAAGAACAGCATAAGTCCGAACAGATAGGAGTAAGCTCCGACATTCCAGCCTACTGAGCCATCGAGTGCATGGAAATCCCCAAGTGAAACAAAGAGGTAGCTTAAACAGAAGAGTGCAACCAGGTAAAAAGATGGCGGAAGGTGCAGAAAACCCTCAGGGCCGTTTTCACTGATAAAAGTAAAAAGCAGGTAGACACCAGGGATGGCTGCTATGGCACAGCTGAAATAGAACGCATTCGTTTTTGCACTGATTGTGTCAAAGTAGCCGTCCTGCATGTAGTAGAGTCCTGATGCTAAAAATAAAAGAAAAACTGCCCAGGTAAGTATTTTTTTATCGTTTTTTAAAAATAGATCTTTCATTTTTCTTCTTACGTTTTGGTGGATTCTCCCTTCTGTGTTTTAGCCATTTCCTGATGAAAAATCTGGAAGTAAAGTAGAATATTGCTGCAACTGCTATGAAAAACCCGATAAACCCAAGCATAGGAATCCCGAAAATCTTGGGTCCGTTGTCTGTGGCACAGATGATACTTGAGCCAACTAAGAGTCCTGTGATACATAAGCCTATTACGAGGTTCCTGACTGCACGGTCTATTACTGCCGTAAGCTCTGGGTCGGGTTTCAAGTCCAGCGTCATTCTGCCCTTACCGCGCAGGTATTCTTTCATGATCTCTGATGTAAGGGATGGAATTTCCGAGCCATTTGAGATCATACGAAACATTTTCCTGGCTGCGTGGCTAGCCTCTTCTTCGACATCGAGGTCATGAATTGCCTCTTCCATCAGGCGGCTGTACGCAATTTCCATCATGCTTGTATCTGGACTTATTGCTGCAAGAACACCTTCCACCTGAGTAAGCCCTCTGGCGAGCATAGTCATTCCGTGAGGCATGCTCATGTGGTTCTGCTTCATGATGTCCATCAGTTCCTGCATGGCATCAGCTAAGTCTATGTCGCCCATGCCCTTGGACTGGTAAGTCTGAAGGAAATCACGGATATCGTTATACAGGGCATCTCTGTCAGGCTTTGCCCAGAAATCTCCTAAGTCTAAGACCGCATCTGTGACCTTCGAGATGTCGTGCATCGCGATGCTCTTTACGCCGCGGACCATGATTTTTCTGTCGCGCTCTGTGAGCCGGCCCATCATTCCCATGTCGAGCCATACGATTTTGCCGTCGCGGATCGTGACATTCCCCGGGTGCGGGTCTGCATGGAAAAATCCATCGTCCATGACCTGCTTCAGGAAGTTGTTCGCGAATTTCTGGCCGATTTCGTCCAGATCATAGCCGTTTGCCTTCAGAGATCCGGCATCATTTATAGGCCAACCGTCGATGTATTCCATGACAAGTACATGATGAGTGGAGTACTCTTTATAGAGTTCAGGTGTCGTCACATAGACTATGGAGCGGTTCTTTTCAGCAAATTCCTGCATATTTGCGGCTTCGCGGGTGAAATCCATCTCCTCCTGGGCCACTTCCCAGAGCTCATCTAAGACCATATCGAGGTCGACGATATTTTTTAAAGGAGGTACTGCTGGAAGAACCCGGACTGCCTTATGCAGGAGGTCGATATCCCGCTTCATCGTGGTGTAGATGCCGCGGCGGCGCACCTTTATGATGACGTCGCTGCCATCCTTCATTGTGGCGCGGTGTACCTGTGCGATGGAAGCTGAACCAATCGGGGTTTCGTTTATTTTTTCAAAAATATCATGATAGTCTATGCCGCGTCTCTTGTAGGATTCGTCGATGACTGTCTCCACCTCGGAAAACGGCATCGGCCGTGCGTCTGAGGTGAGTTTCATCAGCTCATCGCAGTATGCCTTAGGCAGGATGTCAGAGTGAAGCGACATGATCTGGCCGAGCTTCACGTAGGTCGGCCCTAAATCCTCTAAAATAAGGCGTAACTTTTCTGGAGTTACGCCTCTGGTAATCTGATAGCGGTGGAGCACCGCGGTTATTTCGCGGAGCCTTGATTTCTGATCGCTCATGAGTCCTTTTCTTCTGTGTCTTCTTCGGTCTTTCCTTTGATCTTATCCTCGGCCTCGTCAATCTTATCCTTTAAGGCATCGAGCTGCTCTGCGGTCATGCCGGCGAGGATTGTGTTCAGGTCGCGGATCGGGTTATCGGACTTCTTGACTGACTCCTTGTCTGACTTCATGCGCTCTTTTACGGTGTGCTTAAGCTCCTTATTCATAGAGCGTCCCTGTGCGACTGTTGTCTCCCCCTTTTCTACGAGGTCGTTGAAGATCTCCTCGCTCTTGTCTGCTGTGGCTGCAACTGCGCCAACACCAGCCAGAAATACCTTTCTGAGGGTTCCTGTAATTACATCATCATCTCTAGCCATAATGTCCTCCTTTTATTTGAAAAAATCAATTATTTTCGGCACGAAGATCATCAGTCCGATTATTGCGGCTGCGATGGCACTGACAAGCACTGCGCCTGCGGCGGTGTCCTTCGCCTTCTTCGCGAGCGGCCGCTTCTCCTCGGTGACTAAGTCAACAGTGCTCTCAACTGCGGTATTCACGAGCTCGAGGCTTATAACAAGGCCGAACAGTATCAGTACTGTGATCCATTCCTGAAGCGATATGTGAAGAATGATCCCGCCGATGATTACCAGTGTCGTCATGACCAGATGGATACGGATATTCCTCTCATCACGGATGCACTCCCAGATCCCCTGAAATGCGTATCCAAAACTTTTATAGATCGGCTCATGCCTGCGCTTACCCGCTTTCCTGGTACTGGCCATTCTCCTGTGTCCCTTCTTCTGATTCCAAGCCAACTGGCTTCTAGAAACCCATTTTACCATATTTGCAGGTAAGAGGGTAGTGAAAAGTTGAAAATAATAGTGTTTTGGTGTCCGAAGTGTGGGGAGAAGTTCATCAAGACCTCTTGACAAACTCTAACTGTAATAGTATAATTAATACAGTTAGAACAGAAAGGAGATGCCTATGAATTTCCTGGATTATCAGGATCCGCGGCCGATTTACGAGCAGATCGCTGATATGTATCAGAAATTGATCTTAAAAGGGGCGTTGCAGGCTGACGAGCCGCTGCCTTCAGTAAGGAAGCTCGCGATGGAACTGTCGACGAATCCGAATACCGTGCAGAAGGCATACACTGAGCTAGAGCACAAGGGCTTTATTTACTCAGTAAAGGGCCGTGGGAATTTCGTGAAAGTCGATCCGGCGTTGCGCGAGAAAAGGAAGCAGGAGCTTACGGAGAGGCTAAAGGAGATTTTCGAGGAAGCTGAAGAAATCGGAATAAGCAAATCGGAGCTTCTCGAATCAGATGGAAAGGATGAGGAATAATGATAGAGACGAATAAGGTCTGCAAATCCTTTGACGGTTCGCCGGCGCTTAGCAGTGTGAGCCTTAAGGTAGCAGATGGAGAGATAACAGGACTTGTCGGGACGAACGGAGCCGGAAAAAGTACACTGCTTCGTCTTATAGCCGGAGTTTTAAAGCCGGACGGCGGAGAGGTTACTATCGATGGTGAGAAGACCTACGACAATCCGAAGGCAAAGTCGCAGTTCGTATTTATATCGGATGACATTTATTTTTTAAGTAACGCGACAGCAAAAGACATGGCGAGGTATTACCAGAGCCTGTATCCGGGCTTTGACGACGAGCATTTCGATAAGCTGCTCTGGGCTTTCGGGCTGAATCCGGCTCAGAGGATACAGACATTCTCGAAGGGTATGAAGAGGCAGCTTGCCATCGTCCTCGCAGTCTGCGCGAATACGAAGTATGTGCTTTTGGATGAGACGTTCGACGGATTAGATCCTGTCATGAGGGCGGCCGTCAAATCACTTTTCGCAGATGAGATGTCAGAGAGAGGGCTTACGCCTCTTATCTCGTCGCACAGCCTAAGAGAGCTTGAGGACATCTGCGACCATGTGGGCCTTCTGCATAAGGGCGGACTGCTTCTTTCGGAGTCACTCGATGACATGAAGACAGGCCTTTTGAAGCTCCAGTGTGTTTTTTCGGATGAGGATTCTGTGAAGAAATTACCGGAGTCCTTAAATATCCTAGCGGACGAGAGACAGGGCAGGCTTCATGTGATGACAGTAAAGGGCACCAGAGAACAGGTCACTGAGATTTTTTCACATATAGATACAGTATTTTTTGAGATACTTCCACTTACACTGGAAGAGCTTTTCATTGCAGAGACGGAAGGAGCAGGGTATGATGTCAGAAAACTCATCATTCAGTAACTTTATCGCGTTACAGAAGAATATCACGAAGCGTCGCAGATGGCTGGTAATTCTTGCGTTTGTGACTTTTATCCTGTATGATGTGGGCGTTCTGTTACTGGTGCTGAATTCAGCACGTCAATCGGAATTTTATGTAATTAATGTCATATCGAGTATCAAGGGCTTTCTGGGAAACAATGGGCTTAACAGAGTGATCACGATAGTGGGCTCTGTAATGCTTGGAATTGAGGGATTCCGCTGGTTGTCAAACAGGAAGATGATCGATTTCTATGAGAGCCAGCCTTTTTCAAGGACAGAGCATTTTATCGGTGTAGCTGTAAACAGTGCCCTGATACTTTTCCTGTCACATTTTGCAGGAACTATGCTGGGAATTATCGTATCAGCTATACCAGGTTACTGTGACGGCAGTCTGGTAAAGGCGGCGTTCGAATGCCTGGGGCAGGATATTACTATATTTGCGGCTGCTTTTTCAGTGACGACGCTCGCGGTGAGCCTGACTGGCAATCTTCTCGTCTCAGTCATTGCAGCTATTGTCCTGCTGGTCTATGAACCGCTCTTTAAGTTCTGCTTGAATATGACTATTGGCACTCTGCCAACATACGGTGGAGATACCTTACCATATAAAGGGATTTTTTCTCCGATACTTGGAGTGATCGATGTGAAGTTTATCTGGCCGGTGGGTAATCTGATCTGTGCGGCTGTGACGCTTTTTATCGCCTTTGCTCTGTACAGATACAGAAGGAACGAAGATACCGGAAAAACAGTTCCTCTCAAAGCAGTACGGATCATAACGAAGATCGCAGTTATTTTTCTTGTGGTGCTGCTCACAGGCGATGTTTTCTCGTCTGGAAATCCGATCTCAACAGGGATTATTTCGATGATCATTTCTATGGTGGTTGTCGGAGGCATCATGGAAGCCATCTATAATTCTGATGTAAGAAAAATCTTCAGAGGATCCGGATATACTGTCATCGGAGGTGCACTCGCGATCGCACTATTGCTCTCATGCAGGTACGATCTGTTTGGTTACAGCCGCTGGGTGCCGGATAAGGACGATGTGGCAAGCGCCTCTATTTCAACAAGTTTTGTTGCAAAAAGCATGAAACTGACTGATATAGACACCGTAAACGCACTGCTTAAGGCTGGTGAAGAGAATACCAAAGATGGAGATAAGGGAATGTTCTTCCTCGACATCACCTACCGGATGAAAGACGGTAGTACAAAAAGCCGTAAAGTTCTGATCCCGGAGTCAGCTAAGGATCTCATGAACAAGATCATTACTTCTGATGAGTTCAAGCAGGGATTTTTCAAGGTATATCGGGATCAGGATATTTATGCCAAACTGGATAAGGTCGTTATTTCATATAATAGTTTTGGATCTGAGGATTCATCGAGATACGCTTCCAGTTCAGCCATCTATGATGATCTGAAAGCAGCCTATATCAAGGATCTCGCAAAATATGATTTTGAGACGGCTGGTTACAAGCCTGAGATAGGAGAGGTAAATATCCAGGTGCCGGGAAAGGAGAATGATCATTATTATGATCTGCCTGTATATGATACGTTTACAAATACGATAGCTTTCCTTAAAGCCCAGGATATGTATTCAGAACCTCAATTATCACAGAATGCTGATAATGGATATTATGGGCCATTCAGTGTCGGCCAGACTGTGATAATCTACTGATCTGCCCTGTCACTGATATAATACCAAAAAACTTCCCACACCAGACTTCTGGAGTGGGAAGTTTTTTAGTAATCAACGCTGATAAGTGTAAGCCCCCTGGCTGGTGCCGTAGGTCCGGCTTTTTTCCTGTCCTTTGCCTCGAGGATGTCTCTTACATCAGCTGGCGTAAGCTTTCCCTCGCCGACCAGCAGGAGAGTTCCTACTATGATCCTTACCATATTCTGTAAAAATCCTGTGCCGTGGAGAGTAAAATAGATGTACCCCTTTGAGCGCCTGACATAGATCCGGTCAACCAGGCGTACCGTTGATTTCTTCATGTGTGAGTTGCCGCAGAAGCTTTTGAAATCGTGCTCTCCGACAAGAATATCAGCGGCCTGCTGCATCGCCTCACAGTCCACATCTCTCTCTAAGGCAGTATAGTACTTTCTGTTAAAAACAGGGTGCACCGGCCCATAGAAGGCGGTGTACTGGTAGGTCTTTCCAACGGCCTTGTATCTCGCATGAAAGCGGTCAGAAGCAACAGAGACCTCACGGATGGCTATATCATCAGGCAGATACCTGTTGCAGTAGTCACGGATCTCGTCACATCCCATAGGTGTATCGAGATGAACAGAAGCAACCATGCCTCTCGCATGAACTCCGGCATCAGTGCGGCCGGCTCCTATCACCTCAGGGATCACCTGTGGTTCGTCGGTACCTTCCCGTTCGATTTCATCTCTCTTCATCAGCATGAATCCGAGGACTCTCTCTATTTTTCCCTGGATCGTAGGCTTGTCTGGCTGGTGTTCCCAGCCGTAGTAGCGGGTTCCGTCATATTCAATCTTAAGTTTGTAATTTTTCTCACTCATGAATACAGTTTAAGGCATCCGGCATATTTAATCAATAGCGATTATTTTATAAAAATTATATTGATTTTCTCTCTCATCGGTGTAAAATAAACGATAACGCGATTTTTTAGAAGGAGTTATAAAAATAATGCAGCTTGATATGACGAAGGGGCGGCCGATGCCGATCATCCTGAAATTTTTCGTGCCGATATTTATCGGAAATATGTTCCAGCAGTTCTACAATATGGTGGACTCGATCATAGTCGGCAGATATGTGGGAGAAGAGGCATTCGCGGCAGTTGGTTCGACCGGAACTATCATGTTTCTTGTGCTTGGCTTTGCCAACGGACTTTCGACAGGATTTACCGTGCTCACCTCGCAGAAGTTCGGCGCAAAGGACGAGAAGGGCATCAGACAGTCAGTATCGAATGCGATAATTCTCTCGGTCATAGTTTCGGTCGTTATGACGATAATCTCCGTACTCTCAATGGGCGCGCTTCTGCACCTGATGAACACCCCGAAGAATATCTATCACTATGCCTATGACTACATAATCATAATCACCGGCGGAACGGCGGCAGTCTGCTTTTACAACCTTTTTTCAGCACTGCTTCGAGCAGTCGGAAACTCAAAGGCACCGCTTTTTTTCCTGATCCTTTCGGCAGTATTAAACATCTTCCTCGACCTGCTTTTTATCATAAGGTTCAGATGGGAGGTTCAGGGCGCAGCTATAGCGACGATAGCTTCACAGGCGATATCAGCCGTCTGCTGTCTTTTTTACATCCTTGCAAAAGTAAAAATTCTCGTTCCACATCGTGATGAGTGGAAAATAAATGGCCACTACGCGAAAAAGCAGCTTGCCGTAGGCTTCCCGATGGCTCTTCAGTTCGGAATCACAGCATCCGGAACCCTTATCATGCAGTCGGCCATAAACAGGTTTGGATCTACAGCAATTGCCGGATTCAACGCTTCTTCAAAGGTAGGAAATCTCCTGACGCAGGCATTCCCGGCACTAGGCCAGTCGATGGCCACCTACACCGGACAGAACTTCGGAAAGAGGGATATCGACAGGATCAACAGGGGCTCGCATGTAGCAATTGTGATCTCTGCCATAGCATCTGCCTTGGGATTGGTACTTGGACTTGTACTCTTAAAGCCGGCTATCCCATTGTTCCTGGGCTCAAATGTCGATATGAATGCCATCCTGCCATGGGCGAAGACCTATACCTACCTGTCTATCATCTGCTACATGCCACTTGGAATCCTTTTTATATACAGGGATATGATGCAGGGCTGCGGTTACGGCTTTCTGCCGATGATGGGCGGAGTTTTAGAGCTCGCCGCGCGATTTACGACAGCAATGCTTTCGATTCATTTCAACAGCTACCTGCTCGGTGTGGCAGGAGACCCGGCAGCATGGGTAGTGACAGGAATCTTCGATGCCATAGCCTACCAGTATGTAATCCGAGACGTTAAAAAACGCTTCGCAGCAGGCGACAAGGGACTTTAAGCGGAGCTTTTTCATCAAAAGAAAACGCCATGTAAAAAGGGTTGCAAATTTCCCGCTTAAATGTAAAAATAGAAGGCGGAGGATTCGCCTATGAAAAAAGCTGCGGTCTGTATCTGCAATTACAACAAGCGCGATATGATAGGACAGTGCCTTACGGCAGTGTCCGAGCAGAGGTTTAAGGACTTCGACGTCTATGTCTGCGACAATCACTCAACTGATGATTCAGTGGAGGTAATTAACCATTTCATCAGTGAACATCCTGAGATGAAGATCACGCTTTTAGTAAACGAAGAGAATAATGGCGGAGCAGGCGGCTTTGATACGGCGCTCCGTGCTGCGCTTGATTCGAAAGAAGATTACGAATATCTGATGTGTGTAGATAACGACTGTCTTCTCGATGAGAGCTGCGTAGGACTCTTAGCCGGTCACCTCGATAATAACCCAGAGAGCGGAACGGCAGCAGCGAAGATTTACTTTCTCGATAATCCTGACCTGATCCAGTGCTACGGTCTCGATATCAGCTATGAGCTGGCCGGAACGGTCTCACCTTATTTTGGCAAAATAGAGGACGGCACGGCGCCAGAGGTCGTCTATTCAGATGCCTCCCCAGCTTGTGCCCTTATGATAAGAGCTTCCCTTGCGAGGCAGATAGGCCTTCTTCCGGAGGAAAACTACATCTACTGGGACGATACGATGTGGTGCTATAGGGTAAGACAGGCGGGCTTTAAGGTCGCAAATGTCGGCGCGGCAATGGCTCTACACGGCTTGGGGCAGCGGGCAGAGGAAAAAAATACCTTCGGCACGTACTACGAATGGAGAAACCAGATCAGATATTTCCTTGAGACTACGCCAGCGGATATTTTTCAAAGTACGATAATTACTATTCTTACAGACATATATCTCGAGGCCTGCGGAGATTACGAGAGCGGAAAGGCTGAGAGGTGCGCCGCGGTGATGGCTGCCCTTGACGACGCGATTCACGGAGTCACCGGAAAGGCCAGAGACGGCATTATTAGAGATGTGACAGCAAACGGCACAGATACTGTCTACACCTCGGTCGATGCGCTGCCTGAGAAGTACAGGGCAGGAGCTGAGATTTTTATTTACACACACTATGAACTGTGCTGTTATGGAAGGAGCTTGCAATGAAAAACTGTATCGTGATTCAGTCCGGAGGGCCGACAGCAGCCATAAACGCATCGCTTGCCGGTGTCATCAAACGGGCGAGCGAGGTCGGATACGACCATGTCTATGGCGGGATAAACGGCATCGTCGGCGTACTTTCCCAGAATATCTGTGATCTCACTGAAAAAATGAACGCAGATCCTGATTTTATCGAAAAGCTTAAGGTTACACCAGCCATGTACCTAGGCTCATGCAGACTCAGACTTCCTGATCCGAATGCTGAGCAGGCTGTATATGAATCACTTTACAGCTATTTCAGAAGCCACGATATAGAGACCTTCTTCGGGATCGGCGGAAATGACTCGATGGATACAGTAATGAAGCTCGCCAGCTTCTTCAGCAAAAAGGACCATCCGATAAGCGTTATCGGAATTCCTAAGACAATAGATAACGACCTTCTCTGCACAGACCATACGCCGGGTTTTGGATCGGCTGCGAAGTATGTCGCAGCAACACTTAGAGAGATGGCATATGACACGATGATCTATCCGGTAAAGAGCATCACGATAGTTGAGGTAATGGGCCGTGACAGCGGCTGGCTTACAGCAGCAGCGGCACTGGCTCGTACAAATGAGATCAACGCTCCGCAGCTTATCTATCTGCCGGAGGTTCCGTTCTCGATAGAGAACTGCATAGCTGATACGCGTTCACTTTTAAAAGAAAGAAATTCTGTACTTATAGCAGTTTCAGAGGGCGTAAAGGATGCCAATGGAGATTACATCTCAGCAGCTGACGCAAAGAAGGACAAATTCGGTCATGCAATGCTCTCGGGAGCAGGCAAGGCCTTAGAGCATATCTTAGGACAGGCTCTTGGGGTAAAGATCAGAAGCGTAGAGCTCAACATCCCTCAGCGCTGTGCCGCGCATCTGGCATCTAAGACAGACTTAGACGAGGCATTTGGACTAGCTGGTGCTGGAGTAGACCTCGCTGAAGAGAAGAAGACCGGCCTCATGGCTACTATGGTAAGAGAGAGCGGAGATGACTACCGCATCTCTTACGGTTCTGTGCCGGTATCCGAGGTCGCTAACGGGGTAAAGAGCGTTCCACGTGATTTCATAAATGAGAGAGGCAATGATGTGACCGATAAAATGGTAAAATATCTTAAACCGCTGATCCAGGGTGAGGTTGAAGTACCATTCAACGAAGGCCTGCCTGATTTTATCCCTATTCCGCATCTCCAGGAGAACGCTGACTGACGGCATTTATGGCTGTTTCAAGACTTTCTGGCAGAGAGATGCTGTCATAGGTAGATTTGTACTCATTGGCACTTAAATCAACTATATAATTTTTGACGAAATTCCTATAAAGGCCGTGCGACAGACAGAAGTCAACGGCCTTGTTGTATGCGACGGCGGCTTTTTCCATGCTGTGAAAAATACCAATCCGGACATATCCGTTGATATGGATTTTTGCCTCATAGCGGATCATTCCGTTGTAGTCCAACTGCCGCACTCCATTATATGGGTTTATGACGATTACATTCTCGTAGCGCAGGTCGTTTGCGTCACCGTTGGCAAATTCGTAGTCAACGCCCTTTACGGCAAAGTTCCTGATGCCGTACCTCGCAAACAGTGAATACTGTGAGCCATAGTCATTTACATAGAGATGGCCGTCATGGATCAGGATGCGGTGCGTAGAGTAGTAGAACAGGTCGTCGTTATCAAACTTGATGATTCTTTTATCATTTAAGAAATAAAGAAAATACCCCTGCATCAGGTAGATCGGTGTTTTGAAATAGACATGGTTGTCCCTGTGGTTTAAAATAGAGACGGCCTTATCAGATGAGACTTCAGAGATAAAATGCCTGAAGTTCCAGATAGTAATAGTCTTATCATCATATAAGGCTAAAGCTTCCTTCAGAGCGGCTCCGGCTGCTTTTTCATCAGAGTAGCTCCCTATAGCGATATGCTTTTTGGCGTGGTAAAAGCTTACCCGAAAGCTCGCTGTGCCGTCTTTTAATGCAGTTTTGTATATACCGTAGGACATGATTTTATTTTAACATATCGTTGACTAAAAAGGTCATTTTATTTATAATAAGACCGTTCGTGTATTACGGACAGTTGTTTTTACATAAGAAGGAGAAGAAAAAAGATGAGCGTAGAATACGTTAGTACGAGAGATAAGAGTGATAAGGTCACAGCTTCCCAGGCTATCCTCAAGGGACTGGCACCGGATGGCGGTCTGTATGTGCCGACTGAGATCCCGAAGCTCGATAAGACCTTCGAGGAGCTTGCTGAGATGGATTATAAGCAGGTGGCATACGAGGTCATGAAGCTGATGCTTTCGGACTTCACAGAGGAAGAGCTGAAGCATTGCATAACAAGCGCCTATGACTCAAAATTCGATACAGAAGAGATCGCGCCGATGACATACGCTGATGGTGCGTACTACCTGGAGCTGTTCCACGGCAAGACTATAGCATTCAAGGATATGGCACTTTCTATTCTGCCACATCTGATGACTACAGCAGCAAAGAAGAATAACATCAAAAACGAGATCGTAATCCTTACAGCTACTTCCGGAGATACAGGAAAGGCAGCTCTTGCAGGTTTTGCAGATGTTCCTGGAACGAAGATCATCGTATTTTTCCCAAAGGACGGTGTATCTGACATCCAGAAGAGACAGATGGTGACACAGACCGGTGACAACACCTTCGTAGTCGGAATCAATGGAAACTTCGACCAGGCACAGACCGGCGTTAAGCAGATGTTCGGTGATCAGAAGCTGAACGCTGAGCTTGCAGATCACGGCTTCCAGTTCTCATCAGCAAACTCTATTAATATCGGCCGTCTCGTACCGCAGATCGTTTACTACGTATACGCATATACCCGCCTGTTGAAAGAGGGCAGAATCAACTCTGGGGATAAAATAAACGTTACAGTCCCAACTGGAAACTTCGGAAATATCCTCGCCTGCTACTACGGCAAGCAGATGGGACTTCCTGTAGATAAGCTTATCTGCGCATCAAACGAGAACAAGGTTCTCTATGATTTCTTCGGAACAGGTACCTACGATAAGAACCGTGAGTTCCATCTGACGAGCTCTCCATCGATGGATATCCTTATCTCTTCAAACCTCGAGAGACTCATCTACCGTATCGCTGGAGAGGACGATAAGAAGGACGCAGAGTTCATGAAAGAGCTGAGGGAGGGCGGTAAGTACACGATCACTCCTGAGATGAGAAAGGAACTTGCTGATTTCTACGGATACTTTGCTGATCAGACTGAGACCTCTGCTGAGATAAAGAGAGTATATGACGACACAGGATATGTGATCGATCCTCATACAGCCGTAGCCAGCGCAGTTTACCAGAAGTATCTGAAGGATACAGGAGACGACAAGCCGGTAGTCATCGCTTCTACAGCAAGCCCGTATAAGTTCACCAGAACCGTTATGGAAGCTATAGGGCAGGATGATAAAAGTGAAACGGACCTCGAGCTTACAGATGACCTCTCAAGGGTTTCAGGCACGAAGATCCCGCCAGCTATCGAAGAGATAAAGTCAGCACCAGTCCGCCACAAGACGACCTGCGAGGTTGCTGAGATGCCTCAGACAGTAAAGGGATTCTTAGGAATCTGAGATATAAAAATGCAATAAAAAACAGGCCTTCGGGCCTGTCTTTTTTTATTCTTCTTTTGTATCAGTGCTGTCGCTTTCTGCATCTGCCGGACTGCTTACGATAAAGTAAATCGTACCGAACGGGTAGATGATAGGAACAATAAATGCATCATCAGTGAGTATCAGAGTATTGTCATCTGAGTGCGTAGGCGGGTCGAGATCTGCTTCCTTGGAGTAGTTGTTTGACATATTTACGGAAAACAGACCATTGTGAAGATTGATGAAATCCTCAATTGAGGCTTTTACATATTCATCGAACTTATTGAAATCCATCTTCGCGTATCTGCTGGCGAAGCTTACGGCAGCCTCAGGCTCCATATCTATTGCAGTAAGCATCGAAATGAAGCCGGTGATCTGCTGAGTGATGCAGTAGTTTGTATCGTATGATTTTGCAAAAACAGGAGTCAGCGGGGTGAAGTCAAAACCAATGAATCTGACAAGGTCGTTAAACAGGAGATTCATGTAGATAAGAATATTCTTAGGTATCGGCTTTCCGGTCTGTTCGAAGAATTTATTAACGAGCTGCATCGTCTCGTCAGGAATCTCCTGAGAAGAGAGGCCGTACTTGAGCTCATTTTCCTGCTGGTATCCGACCAAAAGTTCTTCAAGCTGGTTGTTTGTCAGGGCACCCATATCTACGAGATTCTGACCTAAGAGCAGGTAATCAGGAGACTGGGTATTTAAGAGTTCGGTCAGCTGATCTTCGAACAGGTAATTGCGCTCAACGGCTATTTTGCCAAAGTGCTTGTCCTCACGGGTCTGAAGAAAGCAGACTTCGTTGACCTCATCGGCTGTCATATAACCCTTGTGCATGGCAAGAGTACCAAGCTTAATGTGGGAGTCAGCCAGATGAGATATAGCCTCGGTCAGCTGTTTAGGGGTAACTGCATTTTTACTGAGTAAATAACTACCAAAAAACTGAGCGTACATATCATTCTCCCCCTAAGTATTTATCTAAAATCTGCTGGATGAGCTCGTCTTTAACCGGTTTCTGCACGAAGTCTATGGCTCCTGCCTGTACTGCAGCAGTCAGCTGCTTCTGTGTACCTATAGAGGAGACTATGATGATTTTGGCTTCACTGTCTTTCTTTGTGATCTCAAGTGTAGCGAGTATGCCGTCACGAACAGGCATAACTATATCAAGAAATGTAAGGTCTGGCTTTTCCTCCTCATACTTGCTGACAGCCTCCTTTCCGTTAGTGGCTTCGATGAAAATTGGGTCTTTCAGATAGAGTGAGAGGGTGTCTTTCAACTGCTTTCTCGCAAGGATTGAATCATCACCAATTAGAATTTTTGCATTTTCTTTCATAACCTATAACCTTTTACTACTTTTACCCTTTTTAAATATATATGTCCGGTTTAAAGTATTTCTCTTTTGCGCGCTTTAAAAAAATAGTGAAATAAAGCCATGCAGCAAGGAAAACCAGGAGCATTACTATACCAAAAATATTACCGCTTTTTTTGTTCAAAGGCAATAGTTTCGTGTCAGCAAGGAAACATAAAATTCCGCTTACTAGGCTGGTTATTGCAAAAACCATCGTCTTAGGAAACATATATGAAGCGAAACCATGTTTGTCTTCACAGCGGCTTGCTTCTTCCTTTGCTACGAACATCTCGGGTACTTCTTTTTCTTTTCTCATCGTGATAGCTGAATAGAGCAGGTATACTCCTAGTCCGGCAATGACGAGATCAAAGATCAGCATGATATTGAAATCTTTCATATCTACTGCCTTTCATCAATTGGAACATACTTCCTGTGCTCCTCAACTGTCATATATGCAGGTCTCATGATCTTATCGTGGTGGCAGATTTCCTCCATGCGGTGGGCGGACCAGCCGGCGATTCTCGCTATGGCAAAAATAGGAGTGAAGAGCTCAATAGGTAGACCGAGCATCTGATATACGAATCCACTGAAGAAATCGACATTAGGGCTGACACCTTTATACATCTTTCGCTCTTCGGCGATGATCTGCGGAGCAAGCCTCTCGACAAGAGAGTAGAGGGCATATTCCTTCTCATAGCCTTTTGCTTCAGCAAGCTGCTCGACATATCCTTGAAAAATAACCGCACGCGGGTCAGATACTGAGTAAACGGCATGTCCGATACCGTATATAAGACCAGCATGATCGAAAGCCTCTTTATGGAGAAGAGCGCGCAGATAGGTGGCAACCTCATCCTCGTCAGTCCAGTCCTTTACGTGTTTTTTCAGGTCAGCGAACATTTTTACAACTTTGATATTCGCTCCGCCGTGACGAGGTCCTTTGAGGGAGCCAAGTGCAGCTGCGATAGCTGAATATGTATCTGTTCCAGAAGATGAAACGAGATGAGTCGTAAAAGTAGAGTTATTACCGCCGCCGTGCTCTGCATGAAGAATCAGTGCGACGTCTAGAAGCTTTGCCTCGAGAGGGGTAAAGCTGCTGTCGTCTCTTAAGCAGTGGAGAATGTTCTCAGCTGTAGAGTATTCCTTCTTCGGGCGGTGGATAATAAGAGAATCGCCCTTGTCATAGTATCTGTATGCCTGATATCCATAGACAGAGAGCAGTGGGAACATGGCAATCAGCTGAATGCACTGTCTTAGTACATTGGACTCTGATATGTCATCAGGATTGTCATCATATGAATAGAGAGCCAAAACAGACCTGGCAAGAGAGTTCATCATATCGCTTGAAGGCTTTTTCAAAATAGAATCTCTTACGAAGTTCTTTGGAAGTGTTCTGTATGAGGACAACATTCTGATGAAATCATTCAGCTGCTGTCTGGTAGGAAGCTCTCCAAAAAGGAGCAGATATGTGATCTCCTCGAATCCAAAGTGATTATCCGGTTTGATATTCTTTACGATATCGGCGACATTGTAGCCTCTGTAATACAGCTCGCCTGGGATCGGGACATTCTTCCCGTCGATGACTCGCTGTGAATTCACCTCTGAGATATTCGTAATACCGACTAAGACACCTTTTCCGTTTATGTCCCTGAGGCCACGCTTAACGCCGTACTCTGTATAGAGCTCTGGGTTTACATAAGACGCCTTTTTGGTCAGTTCTGCGAGCTGCTCTATCTCCGGTGTGATCTTACTGTAACTCGATGGCAAAATAAACCTCGCTTTCTTTTTCCTTTTCCTTGTGTACAAATATAAGAACTATTTTAGCAGTTTAAGCTGAGTTTTACAAGCAAAGTGGCGGTGATTTTAAATACATTTTACATGGAAATGTATGAATACATTCAAAAGAAGGTTGATTTTTCTCTGCAATAGGTTATAATGAAACGCGGTACTTAAAGAAATACAATTGATTAAGAATCAGAAAGAGGTTATCAAATGGCTAATATCGATCTGACACAGTACGGAATCACCGGTACGACCGAAATCGTCTACAACCCTTCTTACGAAGAGCTGTACAAGGAGGAGACTGATCCTTCTCTTACTGGCTATGAGGTCGGCCATAACACAGAGCTCGGCGCTGTAGACGTATTCACAGGTATCTACACCGGCCGTTCTCCTAAGGATAAATTCATCGTTATGGATGATAATTCAAAGGATACCGTATGGTGGAACACTCCTGAGTATCCTAACGACAACCACGCTGCTTCACAGGAAGCCTGGACCGCTGTTAAGGACATCGCTAAGAAAGAGCTCTCAAACAAGAAGCTTTATGTAGTAGATGGTTTCTGCGGTGCAAACAAGGATACCAGAATGGCTGTCCGTTTCATCATGGAAGTAGCATGGCAGGCACATTTCGTTAAGAATATGTTCATCCGTCCTACAGAAGAAGAGCAGGCAAACTTCAAGCCTGATTTCATCGTATACAACGCTTCAAAGGCAAAGGTTGAGAACTACAAAGAGCTTGGTCTTAACTCAGAGACAGCTGTAGTATTCAACATCACAAGCCACGAGCAGGTTATCATCAATACCTGGTATGGCGGCGAGATGAAGAAGGGTATGTTCTCTATGATGAACTACTACCTTCCTCTGAAGGGCATCGCTTCAATGCACTGCTCAGCAAACACAGATTACAACGGCGAGCATACATCTATCTTCTTCGGACTTTCAGGAACAGGAAAGACCACTCTTTCTACTGACCCTAAGAGACTTCTGATCGGTGATGATGAGCACGGCTGGGACGACAACGGTGTATTCAACCTCGAGGGAGGCTGCTACGCTAAGGTTATCGACCTCGATAAGGACGCTGAGCCTGATATCTATGGCGCTATCAAGAGAGACGCTCTTCTCGAGAACGTTACTGTAGATGACAAGACCGGAAAGCTCGATTTCACAGATAAGTCTGTTACTGAGAACACCCGTGTTTCTTATCCTATCTACCATATCGAGAAGATCGTTAAGCCTATCTCTCACGGACCGGCTGCAGAGAACGTTATCTTCCTTTCAGCTGATGCATTCGGAGTTCTTCCTCCTGTATCTATCCTTACACCGGAGCAGACAAAGTACTACTTCCTGTCAGGATTTACTGCAAAGCTGGCTGGTACAGAGAGAGGTATCACAGAGCCTACTCCTACATTCTCAGCTTGCTTCGGACAGGCTTTCCTCGAGCTTCATCCTACAAAGTACGCTGAAGAGCTCGTAAAGAAGATGGAGAAGAGCGGCGCTAAGGCTTATCTTGTTAATACAGGATGGAACGGAACTGGAAAGAGAATTTCTATCAAGGATACCAGAGGCATCATCACAGCTATCCAGAGCGGTGACGTTGACAAGGCTCCTACAAAGAAGATCCCTTACTTCGATTTCGAGGTTCCGACTGAGCTTCCAGGCGTAGACCCGGCTATCCTCGATCCTCGTGATACTTACAAGGATGCATCTGAGTGGGATGCAAAGGCTAAGGACCTCGCACAGAGATTCATCAAGAACTTCAAGAAGTATGAAGGCAACGACGCTGGTAAGGCTTTAGTTCCAGCAGGTCCTCACCTTGACTGATAGTAATCTATCGTAAAAATACCGGGAGCCGGCAGAGAAATCTGCCGGCTCCTTTTTTGTGCTTTCAGCTTTTATTTTTAACTGAAAGCACGCCTTCAGCGTCCATAATTTTTCAGCTTATCCAGATCATAGATACGGCATTCGCCTTTTTCAATAGAGAGGATGCCAGCTTCGGATATCTGCTTTACTATCCGCGAGATGGTCTCTCTGTTGGAACCCATGAAACCGGCCAAAAGAGTTATCCGAAGCTCAAATGGAATCTGCACATATCCATCCCTCTTTATCCCAAAATCCCTCGCGAATTTCCAGATGCGGGAGGCCGTCTGATGGTCTAAGTGAGTGCTCTTGGTAGAGATTTCAAGCATGTGGTAGAGCTTGCGGATTTTAAGGGCCATGGAATTTATCACATATCTGTTAAAGAAAAAATCGGCTTTCATGATACCAAGCATGTCAGACCGCGGGTAGCCTATCACGGTTAGATCTGAAAGTGCAAGACAAGAAATGGATGCTGAGACACCATCTAAGATCACTTCATTAAGAAGGCTTCCTTCGCCTAATAGAAAAATATTGCGGACACCATGCTCGTCACTGTCGCGGCTTAAGACAGCATATCCAGAGATAATCAGATAGACAACGTTTACTTTATCCCGGATATTAAAGAGATGTTCACCCTTTTTTATTTTTACAGTACAGCCATTTTCAAGCAGTGCATTCTGCGTCTTTTTTGTTGCCTTTTTATAGATATCCAGATCAGTTAACGAATTCATAGAACCACCCCGATTTCGCTTATTTTTTATAGAGCTTAATTATAACATATTTATTTCCAAAACGTGATGTACGTCACGGAAGACTTTAGGCTGACGTGCTAAAATATTTTCAGTTGAAAAGTAAGAATTCCATGGCTTTTTGAAAAGGAGTAGCAGGATCTATGGGATATGTAGTGAGTAAAGAGGCATTTGATAAGGTGCTTCAGAAATTGGGAGAAAAATACCGGCTGTATGCGCCGGTGAGAAAAGCAGGAGAAGGGCGCTTTACAGATACTGATGTCGTCAGATACGATTTTGTAAAAAGTCTTGAGGACATGGAGCTTGACGCGAAATCCGACTACGCGTTTAAGGAAATCCTGACTCCGCTGTCACAGACTCTGTTTTTCTTTACTGAGGGTGAAACGAAGGAAGCGGACATGGATATTAGCGACGCGATAGTGTTTCTTCGCGCCTGCGACCTTCACGCGGTAAAGAGTCTCGATGATATCTATCTGAGAAACAAATTCGAAGATCCATTTTACAAAAAAATCCGTGAGCACATAAAGTTCGCTCTTATAGGATGTGCGTCTTCATTTGACAACTGCTTCTGTGTGGATATGGGCACAAATATAGCGCCGGAGGACTATATTTTTTCAATAGATGTAGCTGGAGATCAGGTAAAAAGTAAAGTGATCTCTGAGGAGGTAGCGGAGATTTTTGACAGCCTTTCTGCGAAAAAGGAGGAGGTCACTCCTGCTCATGTGAGTGATAATCCAGTTCATGTAGAGATTCCGGATCAGATTCCAAACAGCGTATTTAAGTCAGACATATGGGATGAGTACAGCTCACGCTGCATAGGCTGCGGCAGATGTAATGTCGTCTGTCCTACCTGTACCTGCTTTACGATGCAGGATACCTTCTATTCTGAGAACGGAAAGGTCGGAGAGCGCCGCAGGGTAGCAGCTTCATGTATGATAAACGGCTACACAAATGTGGCTGGCGGCGGCCAGTACAGAAAGAGCCAGGGCGAGCGCATGAGGTTTAAGGTCCTGCATAAGATTTCTGACCATAAAAAGAGATTCGGCCATAACATGTGCGTAGGCTGCGGCAGATGTGACGATGCCTGTCCTGAATACATCAAGTTCTCGAATATCATTAACAAGGTAAAATAATGCAGTAGAAGAGGAGGGCAGATGATGAGTCAGGAAAATATTTATGTGCCGTTCAAATCTGAGATTCTCGATGTCATAAAGCATACGGCAAAAGAGTATACTTTTCGCATGAAGTTCGAAGGAGAGTGTAAGCCTGGACAGTTTTTCGAGGTTTCCGTTCCGAAATTTGGTGAGGCGCCGATTTCTATCAGTGGTATTGGTGACGATTTCGTAGACCTGACTATCCGCCGTGTAGGTACTGTTACGAATGAGGTATTCGAGCATTACAAGGGACAGTATCTGCTGATGAGAGGACCTTACGGTAATGGTTTTGATACGAGCCTCTATACAGATGGCGAGACAGTTGTAGTCGCAGGTGGTACCGGAGTATCTCCTGTCCGTGGAGTTATCGCGGCACTAGCAGATTCAGCTGCACCAAAGGATAAGCATGTGATCGTTGGTTTCAAGAGTCCTGACGACATGCTTTTCAGGGATGATTTAAAGGACTGGGACGCGAAATTAGACCTTATCCTTACTGTCGATGGCGCGCCGGAGGGATATTCAGGAAAGGTCGGACTTGTAACCAAGTATATACCTGATCTGCCTTTAAAGGATGCTGGCAGCGCTAAGGCTGTTGTGGTTGGTCCTCCTCCAATGATGAGATTTACTGTGATGGGACTTATCGAGAAGGGATTTAAGGAAGAAAATATCTGGGTATCACAGGAGCGCAAGATGTGCTGTGGCCTTGGTAAATGCGGGCACTGCCGCATTGGAGACAAATACGTATGTCTCGACGGACCGGTGTTTAACTATAGTGTGAGCAAGGATATGCTGGATTGACAGGAGGCTTTAGGATGAGTGCAGATATAAATGTTAAGAGCTTAAAGAAAAATGCGTTCCGCGTGTCCAAGCATCGCGGTGAGACAGCCTCAAGGGTGCGTATTCCTGGCGGTCTTATTAACGCGAAGTCTATGGTAAGAATTACTGAAATCGCGGAAAAATACGGGAACGGTTCTATTTTTATCACAAACCGTCAGGGCGTTGAGATCCCGGGGATTTCACTCGAGGACATCGATGCTGTAAATAAAGAGCTGCAGCTGTGCATCGATGAGGCTCATATCAATCAGGAAGAGAGAGACAAGGGCTTTCCGGCTTCTGGTACGAGAAATGTGGTGGCCTGTCCTGGAGCAAGGCTCTGTCCGTTTGGCTGCTATGATACGACTGCCTTTGCGCAGAAGATGGAGGATCAGATATTCCCGAACAACAGGCATTTCAAGATTGCTTTTACAGGCTGCTCAAATGACTGTGCCAAGGTCAGGATGGACGATTTCGGCATCATGGGCATGACTGAGCCGCAGTACGATCCGGACCGGTGCATCGGCTGCCAGCAGTGTGTAGATTACTGTAAAATCAGATCCGTTGGCGCTTTAAAAATGCTCGGAGGCAAGGTCGTAAGAGATACCGACAAGTGTATCGGCTGCGGCGTCTGCGTGACCTATTGTCCTACCAGGGCATGGACCAGATCAAAGGAGCACTATTTCAGGGTTACTCTCTTAGGACGCACAGGTAAGAAGAATCCAAGGCTGGCAGAGGACTTTATGAAATGGGCAGACGAAGAGACTGTGATGAAGATCGTAAAGAATGCCTATGCCTTTGTTGAGGAATACATCGATCCTAATGCGCTTGAATCTAAGGAGCATGTGGGTTATATAGTAGACCGCACCGGCTTTGATGAGTTCTACAAGTGGATCATGAAGGATGTCACTTTGAACGAGAAGTGCGAGGTAAACAACCGTCTCTATTGGGGTGGAAAGCACTACGATGTCAGCAACAATATCAAGCCTGTAGGAGTGAATGATATCAGATAAGGCTTAGAATAAAGAAATTTATATTTAAACACAAGACAGGACCTGGCGGTGCCAGGTCCTGTCTTTTCTAAACAGCTGATTTTAAGGCATTTGCCAAGCTCTGTTTTATGTTTTTCGGCAGTTTTGTTTTGCATTTTTCGGCTATTCTGTTTTGCATTTTTCGACAGTTTTGTTTTGCATTTTTCGGAACGCTTGTTCTGCGATGCTAAACGAACGGGGATTAGCGCAGAAACTGGCATGTAACGAACGGGGATTAGCGTATGATTTGGCTTTACCTGAACGGGGATTTGCGCTATAATGAGGCTGGAGGTGTTGATTTATGGCCAATCCGGTTTTTAAAAGAAAGATTTATGATGAACTGTTGTCATGGAAACAGAATCAGAGTGACAGATATGCAGTGCTGGTGAAGGGAGCCAGGCGAGTTGGTAAATCAACTATAGTGGAGGAATTTGCCAGAAACGAATTCAGATCTTATATACTTATAGACTTTGCGCATACCAGTGAAGAGATAAAAGCACTTTTTGACGATACATATCATCTGGATTTTTTCTTTCTGCAGCTTCAACAGATGACGCACACGAGACTGTATGAACACGAATCAGTGATTATTTTTGATGAGGTTCAGCTTCTTCCAAAGGCCAGACAGGCCATCAAGTATCTCGTGGCAGATGGCAGATACAAGTATATAGAGACAGGTTCACTGCTTACTATAAGGAAGAACATAAAGGATATACTGATCCCCAGCGAGGAATTGAAGATTTCGATGTATCCGATGGATTTCGAGGAATTTCTCTGGGCGATAGGAGACGAAGTAACCGCAGACACGATCAGAGCGCTTCTTCAGGCAAAGAGGCCGGCAGGTAATTCAATGCACAGAAGCCTCATGCGTCTGTTCAGGCTGTATATGCTGGTTGGAGGGATGCCGCAGGCAGTTGATACCTATATACAGAAGAATAATCTTCAGCTTGTAGATGAGACAAAAAGAAGGATAATCGAACTATATGAAGATGATTTTTTCAAGATAGATGAATCTGGTCTGGCCAGTGAGATATATGATTCGATTCCAGCCAGCCTTACAAGCAATGCTTCGCGATATATGTATTCAAATGCGAAGAATGACATCAGAGGTACTCAGATTCAAAAAATACTTCCTGATCTGCTCAGCTCATACACTGTGAATATCGCTTATCATTCAAGTGATCCGGGTGCAGGTATGTCTCTTTCGAAAAATCTCGACAGATATAAGCTTTTTACCTCTGATACAGGGCTGTTTGTCACGCTTGTGTTTAAAGACAAGAAATACACCGAAAATGTCATCTATAATAAGCTCCTTTCTGATAAAATCGAAGCAAATCTTGGCTATATCTACGAAAATATTATTTCTCAAATGCTTACTGCAAAAGGAAACCAGTTATTTTATTATACGATGAAAAGTGAGACATCAAATCATCTGTATGAGATTGATTTTTTGCTCCCGTCAGGAGATAAAATATGCCCGATTGAGGTCAAATCGGGCAATTACAGGAATCACAGGTCTCTGGATGTATTCTGTGACAAATACAGTCAACGAATCAAGGATAAGTATGTAGTTCACACCAAGGATTATAAATGGGAGAATGGCATCAATTATATACCAGTATATATGGTGCCGTTTTTATAAGGCAGTGCGAAAAATAAACCGACAGAAAGGGGCGAGTCCGTAAAATACTTACTGTTGATTTTTTCAGGAAAAATAAATATGATATCAGATATAGTATTTATGCTTTGGAAGTAAAAAAATAAAAGTAAGTGATAGAAAGGGAAAACAATGGGCCTTACCAGAAAAGTAAAAAGAAATCTTGACAATAGCAGCGGTCTACCACCAGAACTTCAAGACAGCATCAACAGCCTTTTTGATGATTTCTATGGAAAAGAAGTTGATGACGATGAAGAGGATGATGAAGAATCAGATAATATCTCGTGGAAGTCAGATATGGATAAAGAATCAGATGCTCCTGTGAAAACAGATGACAATAATGATTAATAAACGCTTCGCCGCGAAAGGTCTATATATTGTCATAACACTCTTTGGTAAAAACAACTGCATGAAATCGGCAAAAAATGAAAGGTATATGCTATGTTTCATAATACATCTTACTCAAATGAACTGCCTTCAGTCGGCCTTGGAAGCACAGTCTTCTGGTACGGCAACAGGGAAGCTGAAAAGGCTATGGCGAGGGCTGTAGATGATGGACTTATCAGCCTTATCGATACGGCAGAGATGTACGGCGGTGGCAGAAGCGAGGAGGCAGTTGGCAGAGTGCTTAAGGAAGTGGGATGCGATAAGGTCTTTCTCGTGGATAAAATTCTGCCAGATAATGCTACACCTTCTGGTTTCAAAAAGAGTCTTGAAAAATCGTTAAGACGTCTCGGAACTGACCATATAGATCTGTATCTCCTGCATTGGAGAGAAAAGGCAGACCTGGCCTTCGTGGCGGAAGCTATGACAGAGGCAGTAGAAGAGGGACTGATTCTTAAATGGGGCGTTTCAAACTTCGATGTGAGCGATATGGAGGACCTCTTTGCAGTAGAGCACGGAGGTGACTGTTTTACAGACCAGGTACTTTATAACCTCTGCGAGCGCGGCCCAGAATATGACCTTTTCCCGTGGCTTTTTGAGCATGGAGTCCACCCTATGTCTTATTCATCACTAGGCTCTGACATGACAAAAACGAGAAGAACCTGTGAATCCTGTCGGGCAATTCAGGAAATAAGCGCTGAGACCGGACTTACTCCGGCAGCGATAATGCTCGCCTTCAACACCAGAAACCACGACCTCTGCGCGTTGTTCGGCAGCTCGTCCTATGAGCACATAAAAACGAACCTCGCAGGCATAGGCACAGACATTACTCCATTTCTTGAAAAAATAAACGCAGCCTTCCCGGCACCCACAAAAAAGGTACCACTGGCGAAGATATGATATGAGAATAGATCAGGAATAACATTGCCTGCACAAAATTCCTGTATCAAAAGAGCAGAA
>SAMEA3663052__coassemble_459_pt1 | contig 31799 bp, 30 predicted proteins | sample SAMEA3663052__metabat2_low_PE_012 | metagenome-assembled genome bin SAMEA3663052 (sample SAMEA3663052) | pig gut metagenome | biome: pig gut; feature: pig-associated habitat; material: faeces | place: France | collected 2012 | reverse complement strand
GAAAACAGAGAAGTTGACTATAAGCTGAAGTACGTGGCTGGCAGCGACGCTTTAATGGATAATAATTATTTCAACACCATCCACTGGTCTGTTACCATTGGCACGAATCCCGGTTATGACCTTGAGAACCAGAAGAGAATGGATATAGGTGAGTTTACGGCGCTTTTTCAGAGACTTGCTGAAGAGGAGCAGAAGCAGAGCGGAGTGTGGATCACGGCGGTGATCACACCATCGAGACTTGCATATATGACGAGTGTTGGTTGTCCGCTTGGTGGAGAATATTCCTACACTCTGACAGGCAGCTGTAACACTGTTTTTACAACAGTGGACAGCTATCTCCCGGCTCTTAAACGGGTACTGAAAAGGATGAAGGAAGAGCTGCAACAGGCAACATTCACTCTTGAAGTATTGCCCGCACACCTTGATTATTATACAGATAATAATTAACAGACGAGGTGATGCTCTGGCTGCGAAGCAGACAGATGAGAGGAGTGTGGGGAGAATCTCCCCAACGAGCGTTTGAAGTCCGTAAAGACAAGGGGACGGTTCTCCTGTCATTATACTTAAATTAATTGAGTTAAAAAGACAAGAGAACCGTCCCCCTGTCCCTTAGGGAGAACCTGCGTGGCGACCGGATCAGCGCTGCACCTGATATACCCGCTTGGATTTATCATAAACGACATCTATATAAGGGTTACCCAATCTCTGGCAGAGTGGTGTAGCTCTGTATCATCAGGGCCGGGTTATTTATTTTCTTTATGATAAGCTCGCCGACCTGTGAACCCATGTCATACACATTTATATCTACGACGTCCGGACGTGGGTCGAGAATATCAGTGTAAGGGTAGATGTCAAAGGTGAGGAAAACGATTTCCTTAGGAACGTCAATCCCTGATTCTTTTAAAACGCGGGCAGCACCGACGGCCAGGGTATTATTTTCACAAACGATGGCGGCAGGACGGCTTTTGCGCTTTAGAAAGCGGACAGTAGCATTGTAACCCTCCTGCCAGGTGGATCCAGTGTAAACTATATCTTCAGGCTGTAATTTATGTCCATGATGTAGCATGAAATTGCGAAAACCTTTTTCACGTTCGTGAGAAATAAAATCAGTCTTTCGCCCACTGATAAAGACTGCCGGTACAGCATTTTTTCTTAGGAGATACTCTGCGGCATGTTCACCGGCAAGCATATGGTTTGTATCAACCCAGCAGAGCCTGTTGTCAAAATCTGGATGTCCGATGACTATATGTGGAAAATTTCTGCTAATTATCAGATCGGCGACCTCCTGATTTATCACCGAGCCGTGGATCACGATCCCATCGGCACTTTTCTGGTCTATGATGCTTTTTATTGTCTCTCTGGGATGCTCCTCATCTGATATATCCATAAGAGACATCGTGTAGCCCTCTCTGGCAAGAGAAGTGAAAACACCACACATGATGTCAAACATATGCGGGTTTGAATAAGCTTCGCCCTTTCGCATCTCTGTCAGATAGATCACATTTCTCGTATTTCCTCTCGCAAAATTGACGGCACGGGAATTCGGGGTATAATTCAGCTTCTGAGCAGCGTTACGTACCCGATTGGCCGTTTCATCTGAAATGGTAGTCCAGTTATTCATTACTTTCGAGACTGTAGAGACCGAGACTCCAGCCTCTTTTGCTACATCATTTATAGTGACTTTTCCCATCCTTTTTTCCTTTCAAGGCGCTCAGTAAATGTGCACAAAAAACTATTTATAGTATAGCGCTTTCTTTACAAAAATGAAATACTTGATCCTAAAAATATTGACTGAAGCTGTGTTTATAGCCTATAATCGCGATTGTCAGTTGAAAAAGCTGATGAGAAATATAGGAAAATTTTCATAGATGGAGGAAATCAGAATGAAAAAGAAAATCCTGAGTATGCTTCTTGCAGCATCAATGGTTGCAACTCTTGGAGCATGCGGAAGTAACACAGACAAGGCCAGTAAGACAGACAAGGCTTCATCAGCAGAGAAGAAAGCAGATGATCCGGTGCAGGCACTGATAAAGAACACCAAAGGAACTGTAGATCTCACGGTATGGTGTTCTGAAACTGAGCAGTATCAGAATGCGATGAAGGAGATTGTAGACAGCTTCAAGCAGAAGTATTCAGATGTGGACTTTAACATCACGATTGGATCGGAGTCTGAAGCAAACTGCAAGGATGACGTCTTAAAAGATGTGCAGGAAGCTGCGGACATTTTCATATTCCCGGATGATCAGCTTAAGGGGCTTGTAGAAGCAGGTGCACTTCAGAGTGTAGATGCGACATACACTTACGATCCGAGGGAAACTAATTCAGAAATGACAGTAGATGCAGCAAGTATGAATGGAAAACTTTACGCATACCCGCTTACATCTTCAAATGGATACTTCCTGTTTTACGACAAGAATGTCTTCTCAGAGGATGATGTAAAGACGATGGACGGTATGCTGGCTAAAGCAGCAGAAAAAGGGAAAACTGTTGGAATGGAAGTCAGCGGAGCATGGTACCTGTACAGCTTTTTTAAGGGCGCAGGGCTTGACCTGGATATGAACGATGATGGAACAAATTCCTGCAACTGGAATGCAACTGATACCAAATACAAAGGAACTGATGTCGCAAAAGCCATAACTGAAATTTGCAAGAACAAGGCATTTAAGAACTGCGTAAATGAGGATGCCCAGGCTGATGCTCTTAATGGAAAAATGGCTGCTGATGTAAATGGAACATGGGCAACTGATGCTTTCAAGAAGGCTTACGGCGATGGCTTCGCAGCAGCCAAGCTCCCGACATATACTGTAAATGGCGATCAGGTTCAGATGGCTTCTTTCCGCGGGTATAAATTCGTCGGAGTAAATGCTTATTCAAAGCAGACTGGATGGGCTATGCTGCTGGCAGAGTACATAACGAGTCAGGAGAACCAGACAAAGATATATGAGGCAACTGGTGAGGGACCGGCAAATACAGAAGCTCTGAAATCAGCTTCATCACCAGCTCTTGATGCACTTGATGCTCAGTCACAGTACGCATACTTACAGCGTGTCGGAAATGAGTACTGGACACCAGCTGCTTCTCTGGGACAGAATCTTGTCGAAGGCAAGTACAGTGATGCACAGAAACTCCTGGATGATGCTGTTAAGGGTATCACTAAAAAAGCAAGCTAAGGATCTGATATGAACTTATGCGCGATCAACCATACACCGATTTCAAAGGACGCATATATTAGCGGTCCGGGAAAACTTACTATACGGATAAGGGCAGAAAGAAATGATATCACTGGATGCAGGCTCTGGTACGGTGACAGAGTCTGCGTGAAAAATCCTATCGAAGTATTTCCTCTGGAAATGGAACAGATTGCATCGGACCAGTTATTCGATTATTTTGAAGCCGATATAGAAACAGAGTTTACCAGGATCTGCTATTACTTTGAACTCATGGATAAAAATGGACGGAAAATTTTCTACAGCGAGTATGGGTTCTCTGAAAAAATGACTTGCAGCAGAACTCAGTACTTCCAGTATCCATTTTTGCATCATGATGATGCAATAGTCATGCCGGAGTGGACGAAGAGTATGGTCATGTATCATATATTTCCAGACAGCTTTGCATCAGGTAAAAGGCAGATAGACAGAATTGGGAAAACTTTCCTGTCAGAAGACGGAAAAGAAATCGTGACCAGAAATGGTGGAACGCTCAGAGGCATTATCGAAAATCTGGATTATATAAAGAGCCTTCATGTGAACTGCCTGTATCTGAATCCTGTTTTTGAGGCAGCTTCATATCATAAATACGATACCATCGATTATAAGAAGGTAGACCCGTGCTTTGGGACAATGGATGATCTGAAAGAACTGGTTCAGCTATGTCACGAAAATCATATCCGTGTGATACTGGATGGAGTTTTTAACCACTGTGGGAGCAGGTTCGCACCGTTTCAGGATGTACTTAAAAATGGCCGGAACTCACGATTTTTTAAATGGTTCTATCGGGTGGAGACTCCGGTCAGATATGAGGAAAATCCGAATTATGAGACATATGCCTATGTGAAGGAAATGCCGAAGCTCGACACTTCAAATCCGGAGGTACAGAAGTATTTCTGCGATGTAGGAAGGTTCTGGATAAGAGAGACCGATATCGATGGCTGGAGACTCGATGTAGCAAACGAGATCAACCACGATTTCTGGCGGGCTTTCAGAAAGGCGGTAAAAAAGGAAAAGCCTGATGCCTTTCTGATCGGAGAGATATGGGAAGATTCGACAGTCTGGCTCCGCGGTGACCAGTTTGATTCTACGATGAATTATAGCTTCTGCTATAACTGTAGAGAATTTTTTGCAGAGAAATCGATCACGGTTTCTGAATTCGATGAGAAAATGCAGCACATGTATCTGCGATACCCTGAGATGGTGTCACAGGTGCAGATGAATTTCTTAGATACTCACGATGTACCAAGATTTTTAAGCTACTGCAAAGGTAACAAGAGAAAGCTCAGGCTCGCTGTATTCTATATGATGACGGCAATGGGAATCCCATCGGTGTTCTATGGAGATGAGATGGGCTGTGAAGGTGTGACTGAAGCCGAGTACCGGATGCCAATGCCGTGGCAGGACGGCGACTATGACCTGAAAAGCTATTATGCGAGGCTCATGGAGGTCCGTAATGCGGAACCTGCCCTGCAGTCGGGAAAATACAGAACTGTTTACTGCGACAATGTCTCTGGCATATACGCATTCCTGCGAAAAAAAGATGATGATGAAATCCTTGTGATCCTGAATAATTCTGACAGAGAATCCTCCTTCTCTCTGCCAGAAGAATTTCAGAAGGGGCAGTGGAAAGACCTCATCACCGGAGAGAGTTTTTGTGTAACTACTATAGCTGGTTACACTGGAAAAATCCTTAAAACAATCTGACAAACTTTTTCTTCATGCACAGCCCCGGAAGGGGCTGTTTTTTCATTCATCTCTGCCCTTATGCAAATTTTTCTTTTATATACCTCTAAAGCAGGAGAGTACATAAAAGACTAGAATGCAGTCACAATATAAGAACGAAGGGAGGAGGCCGGCTTACACATTTTACTCGGATTGATTTTAGTAAATATGATCCGAGTATAATTGACACGGGTTTAAAGACTGCTATAGGTATGGATTTATATCAAGGTCAGGATTTGCACAGGAATTATATGACAGGGATGATCTGATACTTATATCATTGGAGCAGATGTACAAGTGATAGCGCAACCATCTCAGGCCAACTCTGATTGTGTCAGGGATCAAAAAGCAATATTTATCTGCCATTTTTACAGACTTTTTCATACTCTCTAACAAAGAAAAGAGCCCGCGCGTTTTTGCACGAGCCCGTGATGAGTAATGTTATTTTTCAGAAATAGCGCCTACCGGACAACTGTCAATGGCTTCCTGAACTTTTGCATCATCGCCCTCTGCATAGCACTCTGCTTTGCCATCACTGTTCATAAGAAAAGCATCCGGCTCTATACCAGAGCACATACCGCATCCGATACATATATCCTGATCTACATAAGCTTTCATTATAGTCACCTCACTCTTTCTCAAACAGATCCTTGCTTACTCCGCATACCGGACAAACCCAGTCATCCGGAAGATCCTCAAACGCTGTTCCCGGTGCTATTCCGTTATCCGGATCTCCCACCTCAGGATCATAAACATAACCACATGGTCCGCATACATACTTGTCCATTGTCTTTCCTCCTTGTACGATTTGCAGTTGTATATCTTTTTTGCTGACATTAACTATAAATCCTTAGTCCGATATTTTCTGTTGCAGAAACAACAATAATAATCTTAATCATGTAATAAATGTACATGGATGGAAGAGGCTTGTTTCCGATGGTAAGACAGACTAATACCTGACGAACATCTTTTATGGGACTATCCCAGAATCAAAACTACCAGTTCCCTTCCATCCCCTGATATGATAGAATGCTATTATAGGTGTAAATATGATAAGGAATAAGAAGCCGGAGGGGTTATGGTTATTTTTCTTATTAGTAGTCTTACGGAGTATTATTCTGGAGACGGATACGGGGCAAGGCCTGTATACGAGACAAATGGAATGGCCAGGCGGCTTGGCAGATACTGGAAGAAGGATTCAAGGATTCTTCTGTTTGCGGCCGATCCGGACGATCAGAAGGGAAATGATCTTTACAGAAGAAAGATCGGGGATGCACTAAAGATTTCCGGTTTTTCTCTTGATGAGATAAGGATCTTTGACAGCAGGACAGAGGAGCCGCTTGAGGCTTTGATGCAGTGGGCTGATGTCTTGTATCTGGCAGGAGGCCATGGGCCAGACGAGAATGCATTTATAGAGAAAGCAGGGCTTAAGGAAGCACTTTACGGTTTTAACGGTATCTTTATAGGTGAGAGTGCCGGAGCTCTAAATGCGGCCGTAGATGTCCTTATGATGCCGGAGCTTGCGGGAGAGGCATCAGACCCGGACTTTTGCTATGAGCTTAAGGGACTGGGACTTACCAGGCTGAATATCATTCCCCATATACAGTATTATGCCAGGCAGACCTTTGACGGTATGGATCTGATCGAGGATATCCTTATGCCGCGGAGTATAGGGCGCAGGATATATCTGATCACAGACGGCAGCTATTTTTTCATAAATGAAGGAAGAACTTATTTTTTTGGAGAGGGAACTGTACTGGAGGATCAGAGGAAATACAGGCTTTATAGCGGAGAGGTATATACAGGTGGAAAGGGGACTACGAACATGGATCTCAGGCTCCCGGAAGCCAGCGGCTTTGATGCAATTTTCCATATAGGAAGGAATGGCAGCATCAGATTTGTCTATTACGACGATAAGCTGAGGAGGAAGGAGATTTCTGACCTGACAGTAAGGACCTATGATGAGCTTATAAATGAGATCTCTGAGAGGATTTCGGTCGATGACGAGAAGCAGGCGCTTATAGACCAGACACAGATATCAGATGTAAAGAAGGAGATAAAGAGGACAGGGGTCTTTACCAGGGCCTTTCATGTGAGGACCGATGATGGGATAAGTACGAAGAGTCTGCGTATCTATCCCGGAGACAGCCGTGACAGTGGACTTGCAGCCACAATAATGGATATAGAGACCATATTGGATCACGACTGGATGACAGACGAGTATTCCAGAGAGGGTTTCTTAAGAGCCTGTGAATGTGCACTAAAGAATATGGATGAGAGCCTCTCATATTCTGTCATCTATGCCAACATCGACAATTTCAAGGCATTGAATACTCTCTTCGGCAGGAAGAACGGCGATTTGATAATATTCGACGAGCAGCATGCCCTGAAGGATGAGCTGCATCCGGCAGTCATAGGGCGTCTTGAGGCAGACCATTTCGTGATACTTGTAGAGAATAGAAATCTTACTGCGGAAAGTCTCTCACATGTCACGACAAGACGGCTGTCCTATGGCTCTATGGAGTATACCCTTCATATACGCCTTGGAATCTGTCATGTCACTGATCGTGATTGCCAGATATCTTCGCTTATAGACTTTGCCCATCTGGCTGAGAAAAGCATCCACTGTGAGAAACAGAGATACTGCGCGGTCTTTGACCAGTCGATGAATGATGATTTCGTGACAAAGCAGACCCTTATCCATCATGTAGATAAGGCTATAGAAAAGGGCGAGCTGATACCATATTTCCAGCCTGTCGTAAATGCAGCAACTAAGGAAATAAAAAGTGCTGAGTCCCTTATCAGATGGAATCATCCAAAGATGGGCATGCTTTCGCCCGGCATATTCATACCGGCACTAGAGGCGAACGGTGATATATCAAAGATCACAAGGTTCATGGTCGATTCTGTCCTTGATTTTAACGTGGGAAGGATGAAGGCAGGGCTTGCACCTCTGCCATGCGCAGTAAATCTGTCAAGGATAGACTTCTATAATCCGACTCTTATGGATTATCTGATAAGCAGGTTCAGAGAGTATAAGGATATCAGGGATATGATAAAGGTCGAGGTCACAGAGTCGGCCTATGCCGTGCTTGAGTCTGATGGACTTGGACTTCTTAATGAGATGAAGGAGTTAGGCATCATGATACTTCTGGATGATTTCGGAAGCGGCATGTCCTCTCTTTCAACGCTTGAAAGCTTTGAGTTCGATACTATTAAGCTGGATCTAGGCTTCATCAAAAAGATCGAATCGAGCAGGGTGTCCCGTGCCATAATCAGATCGACTATAGACATGGGCCATAGCCTCGGTGCGACAATAGTCGCAGAGGGAGTGGAGACTGAGCGGCAGTACGATTTCCTGAGGGAAAACGACTGCGACCTGATCCAGGGCTATCTCTTCTATAAGCCAATGCCTGAGGGCGAGCTGGTAAAACTTATACAATAAAAAGGGGCCCATGGTCCCTCTTTTAGTATGCATTCCTGATATTGCAAGACTTATTATCCATCGCTTCTGTCATGGCATCCATGTACATTCTGATCGCCTGCTCACAGGTTCCGGTTTTTGACATGGACATCTTCTCTCTTGTTGTATTTGCAACAGAATTTTCCGGCATATCGTACTATACTTGGGATAGCAACAAACATATAGCAAGATGACAGGAGGAATATTCAAGATGGCAAAGGTAATAGATTTAAGAGAAAATGTCGCATCAATCTGTGACGCGTACCCTGAGGAGGTTGATGTACTTGTGGAACTGGGATTTACCCCTCTCGCGGATCCTGAACACAGGAAGGTTATGGGAGCTCTTGTAACGATTCCGGACGCTGCCAGGAGGCATAGCATACCTCTTGAGACGATTCTTGACGCATTGGAAAAGAATGGCTTTGCTTTTACAGGCGCAGAGTCAATCTGACGGTGTAGGCAGAGAATAAGACACGATAGTGGTGAACGGACTGATCACGGTGATCGGAGCCAGCTTCTTTGCAATGTTATATTGATAATAAATAAGCCTGTCTGCTTTGATTGCAGACAGGCCTTATTTATTATATAATGTAGTGAAATACATTAGTAAGAGTGCATAAGTAAAGATTCTTTAGGACTGGTATACAGGACATGAAAAAGACATATGACAGCATCAATAAGACCCGATTGAGCTTCAGGGAAAAGAGTATCATAATTATTTCTTTTGCGATAATGCTTCTGCTAGTTGCCGTGCAGGCATATACGGCATACCATGCAGATATCACCCAGCAGAAGGAGAGGGCAAGGCTTAACGCAAAGGTCTATGCCGAGGAGCTGCAGGGTGATTTCGAGAAGGGAGAGTATATCACGGATGCCCTGGAGACAATGATCATTTCCGCGAATGGAAAGGTGAACCGATTCGATGAGGCTGCGTCGCGTGATATGAGAGACTATATCTCAAGCATCCAGCTCGCGCCCGATTCGGTGGTAAAGTATATCTACCCTATTGTCGGAAACGAGGCAGGTCTCATCGATCTTAGTAAGGACAGGGAAAGAGGAGAGATCGTAAGCTACGGCAAAAGAACCAGAAAGACTACCATGCAGGGACCGTTCGATCTGAGACAGGGAGGCAGGGGGATAGCCATAAGAAACCCTGTGTATCTGATCGGAAAGGATGGGGAGGAGAAGTTCTGGGGCTTTACTATAGTGATAATAAAGACTCCGGCGATCTACCAGAAGACACTTGACGCGCTTGAATCATTCGGATATGACTACTGTCTCGATACCACGAAATCACCCCTTTCTTCGGAGAGTCAGAGGGTGGTATCCTCACTTGAATCCGGGAAGACTCTGAGCAATCCGGTAATAGCGAAATTTAAGGCGGGCGGCTGCACCTGGACATTAAGCGTGGAGAAAAATGGCGGATGGAACTCCCCGCGACTTGCCATTGTGCTTGTGTCAGGCCTGCTGTATATGATATTTGCGATGATCATTATCTACCTTCTGATCCGTACCAGAAAGCAGCACAGGGAGCTTATCAGGAAGGCGACTGCAGATGAGCTGACAGGGATTCTGAACCGCAGAGGCTTCATAGAAAAGGTTGAGTCAGGTATCAAGGATAAGCCTGATGAACCGATGACGGCGATCTTTATAGATCTCGATGATTTCAAACAGATCAACGATCTCTACGGACACTATGTGGGTGACTGTGCATTGAAGAATCTCGCAGGGAATCTTCTGCGCTCCTTCCCGGATGACTCGATAGTGGGACGGACCGGCGGAGATGAGTTCTGTGTCATTATAAAAGGCAGGACGCCCGATAAGATCAGGGAGCTGATCGTGCAGGCGACGGCGAGGGATCAGTCATTTGAACTGGAGAAACGCAGATACACTTATACCATCTCGGCGGGCTATGCCTACTATCCGTCGCAGGCGGACGATATGCACAAGCTGATAAACTATGCCGATCAGGCTCTCTATTCAGCGAAGATGACGGGCAAGAACAAGTGCGTCTGCTTCGAGCCGGAAATGTCAGATGTAAGACGCACGCAGCTCGGATTTTCATTCAGGGCGCTTGCCGAAGGGATACCTGGAGCCTTTCTCATCTACTGTGCAAGCGGCTCAGAGGAGATACTCTTTGCAAACACTGATCTGATCAGGATGATGGGCTGCAGCAGCTTCGATGATTTCATCACACATGTCGGGGACAATTTCCGTTCCTTCGTCCATCCGGATGACATAGACCGGGTGGAAAGCTCGATCTGGGAGCAGATAGACAGGAACCGCGACAGATCGACACACCCCGAGGACTATGTGGAGTACCGTGTCACGGCAAAGGATGGGACAGTCATTCCGGTCATTGATATCGGAAGACTCATACATACAGAGAATTACGGAGATGTATTCTTCGTGTTCATCAGGAAAAAGGATGGGTTTGCCACAGGATTTTAGCACCGTTTACTTTTTGCCGGCAATGGGATATAGTATTATTATTATGAAAAGCATAGCCGGGAAAGAGATGCCGCAATGGTGCGGCAGACGGGAAACGGCAGGATTCTCTTTGCAAGTTTTGGAGGATTTATGGCGGGTATTGATGAACGTGATGACAGCGTATTGCAGTCAGCAACAACTGATATAACGGGGCTCCCAGGAAAGAAGGAGTTCTATCAGTCTGCATTGAAGGAGGCTAGGGAAAAGTCGGAGGGCGGAGATTTCACGGCATTTTGTCCATGCTTTTTTAACGTCACTAATTTCAGAGCTTACAACAGAAACTGCGGGATAGAGGGCGGAGACAGAGCTCTTGTTTATATAGCAAAAACTCTGAATGAGGAGTTTCCGGGGGCGTTGATAGGACATTTCACTGCCGATCACTTCGCAGGCATCCTGCCAAGGAAAGACCTTTTCGATAAGATCAGGGAAGTGGCAGATAAGGTTGATTCCTATTTCGCAAACGGGCTTATAAGGCTTAAGGCCGGAATAGTGATCTTCGACGAAACGATGAATCCGGGAGAGCTCATCCATACCTTTGACAGGGCCGAGACTGCCTGCAGGGCGGCAATAAATGGCTCCGGAGATTGCTATGCCGTCTACACAGAGGAGATGGACAAGGCCCTCGCCAAGAAATACTATATCTTAGACAGCTTCGATGAGGCTTTGAAGAACGGCTATATCAAGGTTTACTATCAGCCTGTGGTGCGTACACTGACAGAAAAGGTATGCAGCTTTGAGGCTCTTGCCCGCTGGGAGGATCCGGTAGAGGGGATGCTCTCTCCAGGGCTTTTCATCCCGGTGCTTGAGGAAGCCAGGATGATCGGAAGGCTCGATGCCTATATCATAGAGAATGCAGCCCGCCTGATTCACGACAGGATATCAAACGGCTGTGAGATGCTGCCTGTCTCGGTCAATCTCTCAAGGCTCGATTTCTCGCTTATGAATCCTCTCGAGAGAGTCGAAGAGGCAGTCAGGAAGTATGATATCCCGAAGAGATACATCCATGTCGAGATCACCGAGACTGCCGTAGCGAAGAGCAGCGGCGAGCTGGAGAAAGCGATAGTGGGCTTCAGGGAGGCAGGCTACGAGGTCTGGCTCGATGACTTCGGCTCTGAGTATTCTTCTCTCAACGCGCTGCATAACTTCGATTTCGATATGCTGAAGATTGATATGGGCTTCTTCAGGAATTTCAATGAGAAGGGGAAGAACATCATCACAAGCGTAGTATATATGGCAAAGCAGCTTGGCATCCATACCCTTGCAGAGGGAGTGGAGACCAGGGAGCAGATGGAGTTTCTGAAGAAGATCGGCTGCGAAAGGATCCAGGGGTACTACTACGGCAAGCCGGAGAAGTTTGAGAACGATCTGATGGAGTTCGACAGGAAGGGTCTTACGTTCGAGACAGAACGATCCGGCAGGATCCTGGAGGAAGCCGGTATGGTCAATCTCGCGGACAAGGCGCCTACGTCCATCTTCTATTTCAACGGGAAGTACATGCAGATCCTTGCGGCCAATGATGTCTACAGATCAGAGCTGCAGAAGGAAGGCATGGACAGCGTTGACGCGGAGAATGAGTATCTCAGTGACGACTGCAATATGCAGGTGGCTCATATCAGGACCTTCATGCAGAGGGTCTACAATGCCCCGGACACCTACGTCTATCTGAAGAATGACATCTATATGAGCCTTCACGCCAACCGCATCGCGGGTGATGAGGACGGCTGGGTCGGCGAGGCTTCTCTTTTTGCTCTTTCGACTGACAGACAGAAGAGAGCCAGCAGCAGGCTCGAGGAACTGACGAGGCACATCAGTGATTTCTTTGACGGTTATTACTATCTCAATCTCGCGAATGATCAGATCGAGGTGATCGAACCGATGCATGTCAACATGAGCATCGGCGAGACGATAAAGGGCATCGGGCAGTTCAACACCCGCTTCGCGAATGAATGGGTTCATCCTGACGACAGGGAGAGATTCATAAGCTTCATCAGACCTGGCGGTATCATGAAGACTGCCCGTGAGTCAGGAAACGGCAGGGCAGTCGATGTTTTCCGCATAAAGACCTCCTCCGGCAAGTATCACTGGGTGGTGATGTCGGCTGTCGTGATCAGGGAATCCAAGGGTAATGACTTCATTCTGATCTGTGAGCACGAGGATCTCTGGGAGAACAAGAAGGAGAGAGCGGGACTCCTGCCTGTCTTCGCCTCATCTTTCTCCGTATCAGTACGGACCGATGTCTCTGATGTGAAGAAGGAGAGCGAGAAGATACCATACAAGGAGGGAGTGACTCCGGACCGGAGGGTATCGTACAGGAGAGCCTCTGACATCGCCCTTTCGGAGTCGAATGAGGCACTGCTCGGTATCGAAGCGTGGTGCGATGACGCGATCACGATGGGTCTTGCGGAGAAGAATCCTGATGAGGGTATTAAGACAGCGATCGCAAGCATCTCCGAGAACCTGATGGCACAGAGATTCTTCATCTTTGAGGAAAGAGACGATGGGACTGTCTCCTGCACCTATGAGTGGAACGCCAGAGGCGTGCCTCCGCTCAAGGAAGAGCTTTCCGGCATCCCGAGGAAGGATTTCTCGCCTCTCTACGAGATGTTCGCGGATCATAAGGTTGCCATCATAAGGGATTTCGCGTCTTTCATCGAAGAGCACCCGCAGATGAAGCTTCCCGTGGCCGGCATCACCAATATCATTTCAGGCAGACTCTCTGTGAACGGAGAGCCGATCGGGTTTACCATGGTGATAAACTCCGCTAAGGAGAGGCTGAATGCCAACGGCTATATGCTCTCGACCCTCACTAATTTCCTCGCCGCCATGGTAAGCCACAAGAATATCATGGGCGCCGAGATGGACAAGTCAAGGAGAGATCAGCTCACCGGCACTCTGAACAGAACCGGTCTCACCTATTACTTCGATCAAAGAACTTCCATCGGGAAGGTCGGTCTCATCACCTGTGACATCAAGGGACTTAAGAATATCAACAATACGAACGGCTATGACGCGGGAGACAAGACTCTGGTCCGTGTGGCTGCTGTCTTAAAGCGCGTCACAGACCCTGATCACGTATCCCGTATCGACGGAGATTCTTTCCTCATCATCGAGGAAGATATGGATGATGCCGGCATCAGAGCCGTGATAAGCGACATCACAAACGGCTGTCTCGCCGAGGGTATAAGTATCTATACTTCCTACTGCATCCTCTCCGGTGAGGTGGACAAGCTCCGCTTCAACGGTGCTCTCCTCGTCATGGAGGACGAGATCAACACCCAGCAGAAGAAATGCTACTGCAGAGCAGATCAGTGAAGGAGACGAAGAGGCCAGACAGAAACTGATAATGATACCAGAAAATGAATATTTCAATACGATCCACTGGACGGTGACTGTAGGCACAAATCCGGGTTTCAGCCTGGAAGAACAGAAGCTCATGGATTATGGCAGTTTTGTCGAAATGTTCCAGCGTCTATGCGAGGAAGAACATACAGAGAGTGGAATCTGGATAACGGCCGTGATCACACAGACGAGACTGGCATATATGCATAAACAGGGCTGCCCGTATGGCGGTGAATACGCGTACATGCTGACAGGAAGCTGTAATACTGAATTTGCATCTGTTGATGATTATATTCCGGCATTAAAAAGAGTGATCACAAGACTTGGTGAGAGGCTGGGACAGGTGACTTACACGCTTGAGATCATTCCGGCACATCTGGATTACTATTACTCTCAGCGGAAGCAACAGTGATATTTGCGATAGTGCATGGCTGATATATGGAAACTGGAGATGCTGGTTGATGACCGGCATCTTTTTTATACGGCAGATTCTGCTAAAATAGGCTCATTGAAAAGTTTATGAAAAGAGGCATGATATGACTATAGAGGATGCAAAGGTCTGCCCCAGTATCGGGAGGGCAAAGGCAGGTTATGAATTATAGGTCGGTACTGGTAACTGACGCAGAAAGACTTCTTGATATCTACTCATATTACGTCAGAAAAACGGCAATCACATTTGAATGGGAAGTTCCATCAATAGATGAGTTCAGGGGCCGGATCCAGCATACACTGGAAAGATATCCATACATTGTCGCAGAAGATAATGGCATGATTCTCGGATATGCATATGCAGGACCGTTTGTAGGCAGGAAAGCCTATGACTGGTCAGTAGAGACCACTATATATCTGGATCATGATGTCAGGCATCAGGGTATAGGCAAAAATCTGTATCTGAAGCTTGAAGACGCACTGAAGCAGATGAATGTACTGAATCTGAATGCCTGTATAGGCTATCCAAAAGAAAATGATGAATATCTGACGGATAACAGTGCCAGGTTTCATGAACATATGGGATATGCGCTGGCAGGCAGGTTTCATGACAGCGGATATAAATTTGGCAGATGGTATGATATGATCTGGATGGAAAAGATGATCGGAGAGCATTCCGATGATCCTGCACCGGTAATTCCATATAAGGATCGGAACAATTCATACGTGTGATGCGGAAGAAGGGAAATTGTGTTTATGAAAAATATAGTGAAAATAATTTCTGTGGTGACTTGTTCTATTGTGCTGCTGAGCGGATGCGGGGAAGAAAAACTCACGAATCAGAGTGATGAAACTGTGACACAGAATATAACAGAGACGCCTTCAGCAGAGCATGCAGAACCGGCAGAGGAAACTTATCAGCTCATAAATCCTGACGGCAAGACGCTTGAGACCAGGATAAATCCACCCGAAGGCTTTTCAAGGACAGATGAAAAGACAGGCAGCCTTGGAGATTTTTTAAGGAACTACGAGATGCAGCCTGACGGAAGTCCGGTGCTTCTGTACAATGGCCATGAGTCCTGGAATCAGAATGCACATATAGCAGTTTTTAAACTCCCGATAGAAAATGTAAATCTGCAGCAGTGTGCTGATTCAATAATGAGGGTCTACTCTGAGTATTACCGGAGTAAAGGGGAGGATGACAGAATAGCATTCCATTTTACAAATGGATTTCTGGCATCATACTCCAAGTGGAAACAGGGATATCGGATAGCAGTAAATGGCAACAACGTATCATGGGTGAAATCAGCAGAACCTGATGATTCTGACGAGACTTTTATTAAATATCTCCATACTGTATTCAACTATGCCGGTACAGCTTCCATGGCAACGGAATGCAGGAAGATAAAGCTGGACGATATCAGAATTGGAGATGTATTCCTAAGAGCAGGTTCACCCGGCCATGTCCTCATGGTCGTAGATACGGCACAAAATAGCGATGGTAAAACAGCATTTCTCCTGGCACAGGGATATATGCCAGCACAGGAATTCCATGTCCTGAAAAATCACGGTGACGACCCGTGGTACTATGAAGACGACGTAGATTATTCTGAGCAAAAGAAGGAGTATTCGATCGGAAGCGAGATTCTGGAAAGACCTGAATACTGAATCGTTGCATTTACAATTAGATTAAGAGCGGGTATCTCCCGACTTTAGTCGGGAGAGGAATGCGACCGATACTGCAAAACTTCATTTTGAATACTGATTCTGGATATATTTTTCAACTACATCTTTACTCATGCTGCCAAGAGTGCTCATAAAGTAACTATGGCTCCAGAGATGCCCACCCCAAAACCTGGATTTCTTTATTTCTGGGTGTGCTTTAAAGAACAGTCTTGCGCTGCCACCCTTTAAGGCCTTGACTATATCCGTGGGTGCGTATTTTGGTTTAAATGATATCAGCATGTGTATGTGATCCGGCATGACCTCCATAGTCTCGATCTCGACATCATTAAGGCTGGCTATATGCATTAAGATATCTTTCATTTCATCCACAAGCTCCGGGGTAGTAAAAGCCTTCTGCCTGTATTTCGTCACCCATATCAGGTGAAAATGAAAATTGTACACATAATTCCGTTCATAATGAGCACCTTCAACCCGTGGTTTGCGTTTCATATGTGTTACCTCCTAGTACTATAATTATAGCATATAATACTTTATTTTCAATCTCATATGTGTTATAATATCATCACAGAAGGAGGCACTTCTTATGAAGGCTATGAAAGATTATAAATATCATGCCGGTATCGTACTGCGGATATATCCGTCAGACTGCCAGAAGCATCTGATAGCTGTAAATTCAGGCTGCCAGAGATATGTGTATAATCACCTCGTAGCTGTAGGTAATGAGATATACCGCCTTTCCAAAACAGCAGAGCTCGTACCTTGCGACAGACAGCGTATAGATTACCTCAAAAGTGTACGGCACCATTCAGATATAGCGAACCAGGCACCGTTCCTTTATTGCAGCGAAGTCGATAAATATGTCATCGACAATGCGATCATAAATTACCAGACCGCATGGAAGAACCAAAAGGAACGTCATCTTGGAGTGCCTGTATTCCATAAGAAAGGCTATGCCCAGTCGTACCAGACTAACTGCCATTACAGCAAGAACGGTACTGGGAGTGTCCGTTTTCTGGATGAAAGCCACCTGATATTACCAATCCTGAAACGTATCCGTTTTGCAGGCTCGAAGAAGCGCATCTGGCAGATACTTGACCGCAGCCATGAAACTACGGATAACTTTATCCGCATAGGCACAGTCACGATATCACGGGATGCCTGTGGCGACTACTTTGTATCACTGGCACTTGCAAGTGACACCCCATTCAGGGAGTGCCGTAAAAAAGCAACAAACAGTCCGATTGGCATAGATATGAACCTGTCAAACTTCTGCACGATGTCTGACGGAACTGTAGTTCCAAACCCGAAGTACAGGAAATCTGTTCAGTCAAAGATAGCCAAGCAGCAGCGCAGAGTATCACGTCGTCTTGAACGGGCTAAAGCTGACGGGAAAACACTAAAAAACGCAAAGAATTATCAGAAAGCCCGCAGACAGCTGGCGCTTCTGCACAGACATTATACCAGACAGAGAGATGACTTTATAGGATGTACCTCTAACGATGCAGTCAAAAACCACGACTTCATCGCAGTGGAGCATCTTAACATAAAGGGCCTTCTTAAGAACCATAATCTGGCAATGGCGATATCCGATGCGGGATGGTATAAATTCCAGATGGCAGTATCGCAGAAAGCTGCGGCTGAAGGGATACCATTCATCCGTGTCCCGGCAAAGAACACCACGCAGAAATGCAGCAGATGTGGGCACATCTGCCACGGCGATGAGAAAGTGATCCTCGGGCAGGATAAATGGGTCTGTCCTGAATGCGGCACCCATAACCTGCGGGACTATAATGCCGCGATAAACATACTCAGACTCGGGCTTCAGATACTGTCGGAAACCTGAAACAGTTATATCAGCTGGTTTGGCAACTCACCAGCTTAACTGTCCTCTAAGTGGCGGATCAACACTTTATATCCTGCGGGGTATCTAGCGAGTCTGCTGTATCTGGATAAGTTGTGGTATGTGATCATGTATCTTAAGTACCTGAGTCACACCCCACAAGCCCCCGACTTTAGTCGGGGCGTAGTTGACATTGGTGGTTATCTGTTATCCTATATCATATTTTGAGGAAAGGAGGACGAAAACAATGGGTGAAATCGCACTATTCTCTGCCATTGCAGCGTACTGGTATATCTGCCTGATTATCTGGATCCTGCTGATCATTGCGAACTGGATGATCTTTACAAAAGCCGGCGAACCTGGATGGAAGAGCATTATCCCTCTGTATAACATGTACATCCAGTACAAGATCGCATGGGAAAATGGCTGGCTTTTTCTTCTGAATATCATACCGATCGTGAATATCGTGATCAGTATCGTTTTTGAAGTAAAGCTGGCAAAGGCATTTGGACAGTCGGGGGCTTTCGCGGTTGGACTTATTTTCCTGCCGAATATCTTCCAGCTGATCCTGGGCTTTGGTTCGGCGCGTTATATCGGACCACAGTAAAACACAACGGAGTCGTGGCATCATCCACGGCTCCGCTTTTTTCATCAAAAATGGCAAAATCATATAAAGCAGTATTGACAAAAGATATAGTAGGAAGAGCAGCGATGATGGCTGCTAACACCCATTCTTCCCGTTCTTATGGTCTTCTATCGAGCATGACGGCATATCCTTTCTGACTGATATATAAAGCATCGGACGGTTTGTAATTCTTAACTAACATAAATATCTGTATCAAGAATACTCTAATTATCGTATATCCAATAGTCTTTTTCAAGTGAAAAATTCTTAGTATTCCCGAATATGAAAGCATGAAAAGCCTGCTTGATACACTGCTTATAGCACTAGATGGAAAAATATGACTGAAAGTGCTATTCTTATCGGTGGAAGCATAAAAACGGAGTCATGATAGAAAATAGTAGAGAGGTGAAGATGACAACAGAGGGAGCAATAGTAATTGCGATTATAATTCTGGCAGTGATCATTGCAGTGGGACTTGCGTTTCTTCTCGTCAGACTCGCAAAGAGTGACAGGAAGATCAATCCGGTTCTTACAGTGATCCTGATCCTGGTGGTAATTGGAGCAGGGTATGCGCTGCTAAATGGCGGGAGGGATTCTTTTCTCAAGGCAGATCTGACTCCGGACAGTCAGGAGAAGACGGACTACTGGCCGCGAGATACGATGATACTTCAGGAGATAAATGATCTCGAACCATTGCAGGAGAAATCCTGGAAGAAGCTGTCACCAGATGAAAAGGTGGCAGCCCTGCAGAAGGTGGCTGATATCGAGAGCAGACACCTGGGGATTGACGAAGCAACAGAGATAAAGGTGAAGAGACAGAAGCTGCCATATACGAGGATAGGTCAGTTCAATCCAACGGATCAGAGCGTGGCAGTCAACAGTATTTATCTGGATCAGGGTACTCCGTATCTTCTGATCAATACGACCTGTCACGAGGTCTATCACGGATATGAGATGTATCTAGTCGATGCAATGGCAGACAGGAAGATTTCGAGAAAGCAGCATACCTATGATAAGGCACAGCAGTATCTGAATGAGTTCTCCAACTACAAGGATGGCAGTACAGACTTCGCAGGGTATTATGGACAGGCGTGCGAAGCAGATGCAAGAACTTATGCAGAGGACGCGGTGATGAGCTACCGTTCTCAGATAAACGCACACTATGGCAGGAATGCCATCAACAACAAGCAGAAGAAATATTTGATCAAAGATCCGGGAACAAACGAGATGTTTTATGTGATGCCGGATCTGGATAATATTGATGGAACAAATAGATGAAAAGTTTTTTGAGGTGCTGAAATGGATAGTCAGATATATCTGCCACAATCAGAAAAACTGAATATAGGCTATCTGTCACATGCATTTGATAATAAGAGCGAATGCTACAAATTGTTCTGGTTTCAGGCGATAATAAGAAAAGTAGCCGCAGGCCAGACAGAGATTACATTCGACAAGCTGGTAGACGATATGATAGCGTATGCCTGGTATATGGTGACAGAGTATCATCTGAATCTTGGACCAAGGGATAATCTGGAGGCGGCGGTCAATTATATCTATAATCTCAGAGGCTTTCGTCCTTCGGAAAAGAAAGAAGTCATTCTGGATTTTTTGCAAAATACAGATGATCCAGAAGTATTAAGGTACAAGAGGATCCTTATTTCAAATGTACCATACAGACTCCAGTCACCATTCATGCAGACCGATACTGCATTCTGGAATGCAGGACAGAAGAAGCTCGCAGAAAAGATAAATCAGTTCGATCATCTGATATATTATTTTGAAAAGATAAATGGACTCGGCTCCATAATCATAGTACAGGAAGCCTGGGCGGATTATATAATAGCTAATCAGCTGATACTTGAGGGCTGGCTCAAATGCGATATGATAGAATATCTGCAAAAGAGAAATCCAAGCGTTCCTGGAATCTCAGATAAGATTGAACCACCGCAGGAGCGTAAGCTTGCAGATGTACAGAAATACTGGAAACTTCTTATCAGCATCAGGGATATTCATGAGATATATGACAATGAAGAACTGCATAAGAATGATATTTCGATAGACCATTTTGTGCCGTGGTCGTATGTGGCACATGATGAATTCTGGAATCTGCATCCTACGACAAGAAGTATAAACAGCAGTAAGAGCAATAACCTGCCAGAATGGGATGCTTATTTCAAATCATACGCAGACCTGGAGTTTATGTCATACCAGATGATGTGGAAAAATGAGGCGCTTCATACTCAGTTTGATAAATGCTCTAGAGAACATCTGAATAATGCTGATATAAGGCAGAGGTTATATCGTCAGGGATTATCACAGAGTGAATTCGAGACACAGCTTGAAAATGTCATAAGGCCTGTCTATGAGTCTGCACTTCAATGCGGATTTAGACAGTGGGTTTATAAAGAGGATGCACATGAACGAAACGATTGATTACTATGAAAAGAATGCCAATGATTTTGTATCATCGACTCAAAGAATAGATTTCCATGAGATACAGGATTATTTCCTAAGTTTCATTCCAAAGGATGGACATATACTGGATTTTGGATGTGGTGCAGGAAGAGATACAAAGTATTTTCTGGACAGAGGATTCAGTGTTGAGGCAATTGATGGTTCAGAAGAAATGTGCAAAGTTGCATCTGCATATGCTGGGATCAAAGTCAGACATATGATGTTTGAAGATTTGGACGAAAAAGGAAGATATGATGGTATCTGGGCGTGTGCTTCGATACTTCATGTGCCATCGTTACAGTTGCCGGGTATAATTGTAAAATTGGCGGAAGCGTTAAAGCCTGATGGCGTGATGTATATTTCATTCAAGTACGGCAGTTTTGAGGGAGAACGAAATGGGAGGTTCTTTACAGATCAGACAGAAGAGTCTCTAAAAAGTATCTTCGACCTGGTTAATAGTAAACTGAAAAGCTATAGGCTAGATGCAAAAAAAGTTTGGATAACTGAGGATGTAAGAAAAGACAGAGATGAGAGATGGTTGAATGTTATATTATGGAATTTTTTAACTCATGCTTCTTGATGGTGAGATTCGGAACACGTGTGTTCCATATCTCACATGGCCGCATTTCTGATAGAACCGAGGTAAAGATATGCAGTATGAAAAGATCTACAATTGCAAAGATGATACAGAAGCCGCAGTGATTCTTGGTATGCTTAGTGCATCCGGGATAACAGGTATGAGTCGTGATGTGGAGCAGGGAGATATCCTGAATGTGATGTCAGGGACAACTCTGTATGGCAATGAGATATGCGTTCCGAAGGAAGATGCTGACAGGGCAAGAAAGCTGATGAAGGAGTATGATTCTGCTGGGACTCAGGAAGATCCAAAGGATAAGCCGAAGGTTAGAGTGCCCTATCTTATCCTGACGATAGTATTTGTAGTGGCAGTGATATTTGCGATAGTTCATGGCTGATATATGGAATCTGGAGATGTTGGTAGAGACCAGCATCTTTTTTTATTTGGCCGGTTCTGTTAAAATAGGCTCATTGAAAAGTTTATGAAATGAGGCATGTGATATGACTATAGAGGAACGAGCAGATAAAGCAGCAGAACTGAAAGCTACGGGACAGTGCAACTGCACCCAGTCGGTACTGAAGGTTTTTGAAGATGTGCTGCCGGTTGACGATGAGACACTCATGAAGATGTCAGCAGGATTTGCTGCAGGTATGGGTGGAATGCAGTCTACCTGTGGAGCTCTGATCGGAGCGGTGATGGTAGCAGGAATTTTATCTGATGGCAATGCTACGGCAGGTCATTCGAGAAAAATGGTTGCTGATTTTGAAAAGAACTGTGGGGCGACGGTATGTAAGGATCTGAAAGGACTTGATACAGGAAAGCCTCTTTGTGAATGTCCGGATTGTGTCAGAAACGCAGTAATGGCACTGGGCAGGCAGGGAGCTTACAGCAGAAGAGCAGAACTATATCGTCGATGTGCTGATGAAGTGGATTAAGAAGCAGGTGAGTTGATGAGATTATTCAGGAAGAAGACAGTGAAGGAATCATATGATCCGGAAAGGCAAAAGCCTGTGATTCATTGTAGTATCTGTAATGGAGAACAGGTCGCCGGGTTAATTGACCAGGAGGCCCGGTCTGCATGTCTTGTAAGGAACATGAGGATTACATTGAGGAGCAGGAACTACGGAAGAAGTGATCTTGATGGAAGAGAAAGAACGCACAAGAGCAGAGCTTCATAGTGAGCTTGTTCAGACCATAGTAAATATGGGCTATCCAGCTGAATTCGGAGATGCTATTGCAAAGCAGCTGGGTACAGAGAATACCATGCAGAGGATGATAGGTTATCTGCACCGGATGCAGCCGCAGTCAGCAGAAGAAATTGCAGATGAAATGATTGCAATCTGTGATGATCGTGACCGCTGGCGTAAGAAGAAGGAAGCTGAATTCTACAATCAGAAGTATAATGAGTTGATCCGGAATGGTCTGGAAAGTGAGGATGATGACAATGATTAAATGCCTGATAGTCGGAGCTGGTGGCGCAATAGGAGCAATTGGCAGATATCTTATAGGACTACTTCCTATGAATCCGGAGAACGGATTTCCTGTGAAGACTTTTCTTATCAATGTAATCGGTTGCTTTATTATAGGAATCATAGCCGCACTGGCGGATAAGAACGCAGTAAATCCGAACCTGGTTCTGCTGATCAAGGTGGGGATCTGCGGCGGATTCACTACGTTTTCTTCATTTGCACTTGAGACAGAAGGGCTGATAGCAAAAGGCTCTACAGGAGTTGCATTGATGTATGTGATCCTGAGTCTCGTCTGTGGAGTGCTGGCAGTATTTGCAGCTGAGAAGATGATAGGAAATATATGAAGCTTGTTACTTTGCGGGAGACGGCTGCATTGTGGCAGATGTGTACCTGTATGCCCAGTTCAGGTGATAAGAAAAGTCGGATAAAACTTTACACATATATGTTTAGGTGGGTGCTGCTTCGGCGGCACTCTTTTTTTGTGTGGGAGATTCTGATACAATTACAGTCAGAATAAGGAGGTACACAATGGTAAAACATATAATCTTATGGCAGTTTAAGGATGAACTGACAGATGACAGGAAAAAAGAACTGGGTAATGAAATCAAAGAAAAGCTGGAGGCTCTTCAGAGAAGAATTCCGGGGCTTGTCGATATACATGTACAGGCGGATATTCTGCCATCTTCGAATGCTGACCTGATGCTTGACTGTTCTTTTACGGATGAGGATGCGCTGAATGGCTATGCAGTCTATCCCGACCATGTGAAGATAAAAGACGGGATCATCGCACCAAATGTGAAGTTAAGAGTCTGCATTGATTATAAAGAGTAATCATGGAAATAGAATATCATCAGCCACAGGATGATTTTGTAACCGTGAAGGATATCAGGCCACAAGAGAATGATTATTAATACGGGCAGCCGGACGGATATTCCGGCTTTCTTTTCAGAATGGTTCTATAACCGAATAAAGGCCGGGTTCGTTCTAGTGAGAAATCCATACAATCCGGTGATGGTGACGAGATATGTGCTTGATCCATCTGTCGTGGATGCGATTTCTTTCTGTACGAAAAACCCGGCACCAATGCTTCCGGGACTTCATGAGCTGGACAGATTCAAAAGCTTTTTCATGGTGACTATCACACCATATGGCAGGGAGATAGAGCCTCTTGTTCCAGATAAGAACAAAGTGGTGGAATCATTCAAAGCACTGTCGGAATATGCAGGGAAGAATGCCATGAGCTGGCGGTATGATCCGGTTTTTATTTCAGAAAAATACAGCGTGGAATTCCATAAAAGAGCTTTTGCAGATTTTGCTGAGAAGCTACATCCATACACTAGCCAGTGTGTGGTGAGTTTTATGTGATGCTCTAAACAATGAGGATTTCGATAAGGCCAGATGGTATTTTCAATACAGATATAATTTTTAAGAACTTTTAAGTTATAAATAGATTTTATTATGTGTGCTATAATGGTCATAAGTGAATCATAGTTGTTTATTGGGAGGGACTTGAATGCCAGGGAAATAGGCATAGTAGATAAAAAACAGGAGACGACAAATGGCCCGGAAAATACTTATAGTAATTGACATGCAGAATGATTTCATAGACGGAGCTCTCGGCACAAAGGAAGCCGTAGCGATTGTTCCATTAGTGATTAAAAAGATGAAGAGTTATCCGAAGGAAGATGTGTTTGCTACACGTGATACGCATCCTGAGAACTACATGGATACGCAGGAAGGGAGATATCTGCCTGTGCCACACTGTATCAAAGGTACTGATGGGTGGCAGATAAGGCCAGAGATTGCTGACATTATCGATGAGGATCATGTGATCGACAAGCCGACATTCGGTTCAGTGAAACTGGCAGAAAAGATCAGTGAGCTAGCGGCAGTAGAGGATATCGAGATAGAACTTGTCGGACTCTGCACGGATATTTGTGTGGTAAGCAATGCGCTTCTTCTGAAAGCATACCTTCCTGAAGTGAAGATATCGGTCGATCCTTCATGCTGTGCAGGTGTGACGACAGAGAAGCACGAGGCAGCTCTGGAGACTATGAGGTCATGCCAGATACAAGGGATATAAAGAGATGTCAGATACGAAAACTGTATATGATGGCATGGATATGTTTGAAATCACAGATTTTAATGATACCCGCCTCGATGTATATGCAAGGCTTAGCGAGACACAGCTGTTTCATTACTATGAACCGGACGAGGGTCTGTTTGTGGCGGAGAGTCCGAAGGTGATATCGAGGGCTCTGCTGGCTGGGTATGAGCCGGTATCCATGCTAATAGAGAAAAAGGAACTGGAACAGAATCTGGGCGAACTGCAGTACGAGATGGGTGACAGGACTGCTATACTGCAAAGTGTTCCGGTTTATATGGCTGATACTGAGACACTGCATCATCTGCCGGGCTATAGCCTCATCCGTGGGATGCTGTGTGCTTTTCGCAGGAAAAAACGGCAGCCGGTTGAAAAGATGTTAGATAAAATAGGAGTGACCGGCAGAATTGCGGTGCTTGAGAGCGTAGTGAATCCTACAAATGTCGGAGCCATATTCCGCTCGGCGGCTGCTATGGGGATGGATGCGGTGATAGTCACATCTGATTCGAGCGACCCGCTGTACAGGAGAGCGGCAAGAGTCAGCATGGGAACTGTTTTTCAGATACCGTGGACGTATATCAATATAGATGACTGGGCTGAAAATGGTATAGAAACTCTGCACAGACATGGATTTTCTGTTGTGACGATGGTATTGAGAGATGATGCGATTCCTATAAATGATCCTGCACTTAAAGCGGCGAACAGGCTCGCTGTAGTCCTGGGTTCAGAAGGCCCCGGACTACGAGAAGAGACGATCGTCGAGAGCGATTATAAGGCGATTATCCCTATGTCAAATGGTGTAGATTCCCTCAATGTCGCGGCGGCAAGTGCGGTAGCGTTCTGGGAATTAAGAAAGGAGATGCTTCTTATGAAGGCTATGAAAGATTATAAATATCATGCCGGTATCATACTGCGGATAAATCCATCAGACTGCCAGAAGCATCTGATAGCTGTAAATTCAGGCTGCCAGAGATATGTGTATAATCACCTCGTAGCTGTAGGTAATGAGATATACCGCCTTTCCAAAACAGCAGAGCTCGTACCTTGCGACAGACAGCGTATAGATTACCTCAAAAGTGTACGGCACCATTCAGATATAGCGAACCAGGCACCGTTCCTTTATTGCAGCGAAGTCGATAAATATGTCATCGACAATGCGATCATAAATTACCAGACCGCATGGAAGAACCAAAAGGAACGTCATCTTGGAGTGCCTGTATTCCATAAGAAAGGCTATGCCCAGTCGTACCAGACTAACTGCCATTACAGCAAGAACGGTACTGGGAGTGTCCGTTTTCTGGATGAAAGCCACCTGATATTACCAATCCTGAAACGTATCCGTTTTGCAGGCTCGAAGAAGCGCATCTGGCAGATACTTGATCGCAGCCATGAAACTACGGATAACTTTAGCGGTGTACATCATCTGCGGGACTATAACGCAGCTGTAAACATACTGGGACTCGGGCTTCAGATACTGTCGGAAACCTGAAACAGTTATATCAGCTGGTTTGGCAACTCACCAGCTTAACTGTCCTCTAAGTGGCGGATCAACACTTTATATCCTGCGGGGTATCTAGCGAGTCTGCTGTATCTGGATAAGTTGTGGTATGTGATCATGTATCTTAAGTACTTGAGTCACACCCCACAAGCCCCCGACTTTAGTCGGGGCGTAGTTGACTAGTAATCAATCATAACGAAGTAGATGGAGACCATATGAAATCAGATGACCTAAGAAAAAAATACAAAGATTATAGAGACAGCATCCCTGCTGATGAGCGGGAAAAGGCCTCACAGCTTATAGTTAGGAACATTTTAAACAACTGGGAGCTGTTTTTTGGTGCGTATGAAAAGTTCCTCATATACTATCCGCTGGGTAGTGAAGTGGATTTGCTTTCATTGGCAGGCTGGATTCTGATGAAGGGGAAGAGTCTGTATTTTCCGGTTACAGAAGGCAGTGACATTAATTTTTACAGGGTAAAAAACCTGAATGGTTTCAAGAAGGGAACTTTCGGAGTCATGGAGCCTGTCGACTGGTCCGAGCCGTACTCTGGCGGAAAAGCCGTTTCATTTACGCCGGGACTCGTCTTTGATAAAAAGCACAATCGCCTTGGATATGGAAAAGGCTATTATGACAGATTCTTTACCAAATATCCTGAAGTCATGCGTATCGGCACCTGCTTTTCGGCCTGCACAGCTGATGAAATCCCGACACATGATGGCGATGTGCCGATGATTTTTACCTGCACGGAGAAAGGCATTTTGATATGATCCTGATTATGTCCGGCAGGTACCAGGGGGAGAGAGAATTCGCGGAGAGTCAGTTCCCAGGGAAGAGTATTCTTCCCCAAAATGTCAGCGAGATAGCAGATCAATTTCTTAAAAACCAGTTCAAATTAAATACCCAGGAAGACAAATCATGTATCGATTCATCTGATGACCAGCTTTTTACTCATATCAATTCTGATGAAAATGCTCCTAAAACAGATATAGATACCGCAGCTGAGGTGCTGTCTTCTCAAATCTTTTTAGAGAAAAATGATATAATCCTCTGCCATATAGTTGGCTGCGGAGTAGTGCCCATCGATGAAAAGCAGCGCATTCATGCCGAGCTAGTAGGCCGCACCTCCTGCCTCTTAGCAAAGCAGGCCGAAGAAGTCTGGGTAGTCCGCGCAGGAATTGGAAAAAGGATAAAATGATAAGAGAGGATTTTATGACAGACGCGGAGCAGAGAGAAGCTGCCAGACAGTTCGTTAATAAAAGGCGTGATTTGCAAAATACTCAAAGACCGACTATAATAAAATCACACTTTGAATTAGTCGGAGGATTGATATGGCTTATATAGAAAGAGCAATTTCTAAGGTCCTGAAAAACAGGGTAAGAAACAGTAAATGTACTTTAGTAGTTGGTGCAAGACAGGTTGGAAAATCCACTCTGATTCAACATGATTTTTCTGAATATCACAGAACCACTTTTGATGATCAGCTTACCAGGCTCCAGGCGAAGGAAGAGCCGAAGCTTTTCTTCCTTAACAATCCTTGTCCCCTTATCATCGATGAAGTTCAGAAAGAGCCTTCAGTTTTAGAGGAAATCAAGCAGATAGTAGACAATTCGCAGAATAGGGGACAGTTTATACTGACTGGTTCTGCAAAACTGGAACTGATGAAAGGTGTAAGCGAGTCTCTGGCTGGCAGAGTTTCAATATGTGAGTTGGGTGGTTTGTCGCTCCGGGAGATATATCAGGTTCCTTTTAACGGACATTTTGTTCCTACAGAGCAGTATATCTGTGAGCGTGAAAAGGAATTAAGGCATTATGAAGACATCTGGGAAATCATTCATAAGGGGTCTTATCCTGAATTATATGACGTTGATCGTGACTGGTTGGATTTTTATTCTTCCTATGTCGCTACCTATCTCGAGAGAGATATCAATGGCCTGATTTCAGCAGACAGCATTACATTTACGAAATTTCTGACTGCGGTTGCAGCAAGAACAGGTGAAATGCTTAATTATAACAATATAGCATCAGAAATCGGCGTAAGTGAGCCAACAGTTAAAAGCTGGATTTCCATATTGGAAAGAACCGGAATTATATATATTCTCCAGCCATATAGTGCAAGCGCTTTGAATCGAGCCATAAAAACCCAAAAGATTTATTTTCGTGATACCGGGCTTGCCTGCTATCTTACGAAATGGCTTACAGCGGATGCACTGAAGAATTCAGCTGTCGCAGGCAGTATGTTTGAAACCTTTGTTGTTTCGGAAATTTTGAAATCCTATTCCAATGAAGGCAGGGATTATCAATTTCAGATTTTTTACTATAGAGGAAAAGACAAAAGTACAACTGGTGAAAATGAGATAGATTTGATTATTGAAGAAAATGGTGTTTTATATCCTGTTGAAATTAAAATGACAGGTAATCCTAAGGCATCCATGGGCTCTGCTAATTCCATATTGGATAAGATACCTGAAAAGAAAAGAGGCATGGGCGTAATTTTATGCATGGTCAGCCAAAAAACATACCTTAGAGAAAATTTAGTAGCTCTTCCAATAGAATACATTTAATGAAACTGAGGCAATGAAGATGGCGTTCAAGAAATACTAATAATTGTGGGAGGACTTTTATGACAGACGCGGAGCAGAGAGAAGCAGCCAGACAGTTCGTTAATAAATGGCGTGGTAATGGAAACGAGGACGAGGATGGCCGGTCTTACTGGATCGACCTGCTTCAGAACGTTCTTGGCATGGAAAAAGTAACCGACCGCGTTGATTTTGAGAAAAAAGTATACGTCGATGGAAACAAGAAAAGAATCGATGTCTATATACCGGAGACACGTGTAATAATAGAGCAGAAGAGTCTTGGAATAGCCTTGGACCAGAAGATTCATAACTCAGGGGATGTCGATTTGACACCATATGAGCAGGCCAAACGGTATAACGATAATCTTTCATTCAGTGAGAAGGCGCGTTGGATCATCACCTCAAATTTCGCGCAGATCTGGATTTATGATATGGATCAGGCGAATTCGAAGGATTTTGCCCCTGTAAAAATAGAACTCACCGACCTTCAGAGCAAATATCCGCTTCTGGATTTCCTGATTAAAAAAGAAGTAAAAGAGATCTCACATGAGATGGAGATTTCCATCCAGGCCGGTGACATAGTCGGAAAGCTCTATGATGCGCTTATCAAGCAGTACAAGGATTCTACAAATGAGCACTCGTTGAAGAGCCTCAACGCGCTCTGCGTCCGTCTCGTGTTCTGCCTGTATGCTGAGGATGCCGGTATTTTTGGCAGGCGCAATATGTTCCACGATTATCTGGTTAACTATGACGCCGAACACACCCGCTCAGCACTTATCGATCTGTTTCAGGTACTTGACCAGAAAGAGGAGGAGAGAGATCCATATCTCCGCGAAGACCTTGCTGAATTCCCGTATGTCAACGGCGGGCTTTTTTCTGATGAAAGTATTGAGATTCCGCGGATTACAGAGGAAATCCGTGATATTATTCTTAAGGACGCAAGCGAAGGCTTTGACTGGTCAGATATTTCGCCGACGATTTTTGGCGCGGTATTTGAGTCGACTTTGAACCCTGAAACCAGACGAAGCGGCGGAATGCACTACACCTCGATTGAGAATATTCATAAAGTCATCGATCCACTTTTTCTCGATGATCTGAAGGCCGAGCTCGACTCCCTTGAAAAAATAAACGTAAACAACACCAGAACGAAGAAACTTCATCAATTCCAGGATAAACTTGCTTCTCTTACTTTTCTTGATCCAGCCTGTGGAAGTGGTAATTTCCTTACAGAGACCTACCTCTCTCTGCGCCGTCTTGAAAATCGTGTGATTAAAGACCTGACAGGCGGGCAGATGGTATTTGGTGAAGCAATCAACCCAATCAAGGTATCCATCACTCAGTTTTTCGGTATAGAAATCAATGATTTCGCAGTAACTGTCGCAAAGACAGCTCTCTGGATCGCCGAGAGCCAGATGATGAAAGAGACAGAAGAAATCATAGTTCAGCAGCTGGACTTCCTTCCACTTACTACGAACGCAAATATAGTCGAGGCGAACGCACTACGAATAGACTGGAATGAAGTCGTACCGGCAGAAAAGCTGAATTATATCATGGGGAACCCGCCATTTGTTGGGACGAAAATGATGAATAGATCACAAAAAGCTGATGTTGAATTTTTGTTTTCATCTTGGAAAAATCATGGCCTTTTGGATTATGTTGCTTGCTGGTATAAAAAAGCTGCAGAGTTTATTCGAAACACGGCGATCAATTGTGCTTTTGTTTCCACAAATTCTATAACACAAGGAGAACAGGTAGCTGCTCTCTGGAAAACATTATTACAGAAATATGGTATACACATAAACTTTGCATATCGTGAATTTGTTTGGGATAGTGAAGCACAAATTAAAGCTCAAGTTCATGTTGTTATCATAGGCTTTAGTCTTATACAATCTGAAAGAATAATTTTATTTGATCAAAGGGAAATAAAAGAGGCAAAAAATATAAATGGTTATTTGATGGATGCACCATATTGCTTTGTTGAACGAAAAAATAAGCCTATTTGTAAAGTTCCTCAAATGTATTTGGGCTGTTCTTTTTATGACGGAAACAACCTTGTTCTTACTCCTGATGAGAAAGATGAAATTCTATATAAAGAGCCACAAGCAAAGCAATTTATTCATCCGTATATGATGGGAGCAGATTTTATAGCTAGAAAACCACGGTATTGTATTTGGCTCTTACATGCCGATCCTTCGAAGATTTCAAAATGTCCTGAAATATTAAAAAGAGTTAGGGCAACAAGAGAATTTAGAAAGAATTGTAAGAAAGCCTCCTGTATAATATAAAGTGTCAGGGGGTTGACATATAAAAATACC
>SAMEA3663052__coassemble_454_pt1 | contig 32509 bp, 25 predicted proteins | sample SAMEA3663052__metabat2_low_PE_012 | metagenome-assembled genome bin SAMEA3663052 (sample SAMEA3663052) | pig gut metagenome | biome: pig gut; feature: pig-associated habitat; material: faeces | place: France | collected 2012 | reverse complement strand
GGGATAGTAAGAGATATCCCTATCCCCTATCCCCTATCCCCTATCCCCTATCCCCTATCCTCTATCAACTCTTAACCCTGCAGCCTCGCCAGCTTTTTCGCCTGGTCTGCCGCAATCAGGGCATCGAGAATTTCTGTCAGGTCCCCGTTCATCACATCGTCGAGGCGGTAAATCGTAAGCCCTATCCGATGGTCTGTGACTCTGCCCTGTGGAAAGTTGTACGTCCTGATTTTCTCCGAACGGTCGCCCGTTCCTATCTGTGAGAGTCTCTCGTCCTTCTCTTTTGCCTGTCTCTCCTGAAGCTTCAAATCATAGAGCTTTGCACGCAGAAGGGCGAATGCTTTGTTCTTATTCTGAAGCTGAGACTTCTCTGTCTGTGAGTAGATCACAATTCCTGTCGGATAATGCGTAAGTCTTACTGCTGAATCTGTTGTGTTGACGCACTGTCCGCCGTTTCCCGACGCTCTCATAACATCGATTCTGATGTCCTTCTCGTTTATCTCGACATCGACCTCCTCAGCCTCCGGCATAACGGCGACTGTCGCTGTCGAGGTGTGAATTCTTCCACCCGACTCTGTGACCGGCACTCGCTGTACTCTGTGAACTCCCGACTCATACTTTAGTATAGAATAGGCTCCCTGTCCACTCACTGAAAAATTTACCTGCTTCATGCCGCCGATTCCCGTCTCTTCACACTCGATTATCTCAGTGTGCCAGCCTCTCGACTCTGCAAAGTGAGTATACATCCTGTAGAGATCCGACGCAAAAAGTGCTGCCTCATCTCCACCTGCTCCGGCTCTTATCTCCATGATGACGTCCTTCTCATCATTAGGATCCTTCGGCAGCAGTAGGATTTTAAGCTTCTGGGAGAGGTCATCTATTCGCTCGGTAGCGTCATTAAGCTCTTCCTTCGCGAGCTCCTTCATCTCCTCGTCGCTTTCCTCTTTTAACACCTCTAAGGCATCAGCTTTATCTGCCTCTGCCTTTTCATACTCTGTATATGTATCTACAAGCGGCTTTATGCCGTTGGCTTCCTTCATAAGCTTCTGAAATTTCTCACCGTCACCCGCGATCTCCGGCTGACTCACGAGGTGCATGATCTCGTCGTAGCGCATCCGGATATTTATTAAATTATCAAACATTCTTTATCTCCTGAATTCATAACAGCTGCAATTTATTAACGGCTGCCTCAATTGTTGGCTTTTACCAAAGTCACTTATCAAAGGTCGCTGTGACTACCCTGTCGTTGCCGCCATAGTCCTTGATTACAGAAATATCAGAAAAGCCGCTGCCAGCCAGAAGCACACTGACATCCGCCCCCTGGTCGTAGCCGATTTCAAAGAAAATCAAGCCGCCGGGCTTCAAATACTCATCTGCTCCCGCAATAATCCTGCGATAGAAAGCCAGCCCATCCGCTGTACCGTCAAGCGCAATCCGCGGCTCGAAATCCTTGACTTCCGTCTCAAGTGTCTCTATCACATCCGTCCTGATATACGGCGGATTCGAAACGATTATATCATATTTTTCGTCAGATGGCAGTGCCTGATACAGATCTCCCTTGTAAAAATAAACGCTTACCCCATTCTCACGCGCATTTTTCTCAGCTACAGCAAGTGCTTTTTCTGATATATCAGTTGCTGTAACAGAAACACCAGCCAGCTTCGCAATGCTAATAGCAATGCAGCCGCTACCAGTACACAAATCAAGTACTTTGGCGCCTCCGTTTATTTTTTCAAGAACCTGCTCCACCAGTACCTCAGTATCCTGCCTCGGGCAGAGCACATCGCTTGTCACATAGAACTTCAGTCCCATAAACTCGGTGTAGCCAATTATCTGCTGCAGAGGAATCCGCTTTTTCCGCAGAGAGACAAAATCATTGAGCTTATCAGAAACTTCAACCGGAATTTCATCCCTAAACGACATCAGCAGATGACTGTAATCCTTTCCAGACGCCTCTTCTAATAAAAGCCTGGCGTCCGACTCCGGATCTGGCACACCAACAGAACTCAGTTCATCTATGCAATTTTTCAGTGTTTCCCGATACGTCATGTTTTCTTTACTTTCCAGTTAGTTTGCAGACATACATTTCTGTCTAACAGCTGCCACAGCTGGCAGCAGTTATACAACGTTATGCCTTCGAACGAACCCTCACCTCAAAACATTCACTGCTGCAGCTCGTGATCCTCCAAAAACTTCTCCGGATCGAAGACAGCGCGCACCGACGCGATGCCTACCTCGATCATCGAGTCATCCGGCTCCTTTGTCGTAAGGCGCTGCACCCAAAGCCCCGGAGCCGCAAGCGCATTTACAAGCCAGTTATCTTTAAGACCGCCCCAACGCAGGAATTCATAAGAAATACCCGCAATCACCGGCATCAAAAGAAGTCTGAATAAGAATTTCAGCCCAGCATTATCAGTGCGGATGAACATGAAAAGGAATACGCTGATAATGAACACGATAAAAATAAAGCTCGTCCCGCATCTCTTGTGATACCGGCTTGACTTGCGGACATTTTCAACCGTAAGCGGCAGGTCATGCTCTATACAGTTGATGCATTTGTGCTCAGCTCCGTGGTACATAAAGGTCCGCTTTATATCAGGAGTGAGCCCAATGATATATATGTATAAAAGAAAAATTATAATCCTGAGTATTCCCTCAAAAAGCACCGGTGCCCATGACGCATCAGTAAAGTGACTGATAAACCCCGATAAGAACATCGGCAGATAGAGAAAAATAGCAAGCGCAAACACAAATGAAACTACCAGTGAAAATCCCATTTCTGCCTTCTCCTTCGCCGGATGCTCCTCCGCAGCCTTTTTCTCCTCCTCATCCTCGAAGTAAGATGCTGATTTATAAAGCGAGGAAATCCCCACAATAAGAGAATGAAAGAAAGAATACACCCCTCTTACTATCGGGAAATGCTTAACCCACTCCGGCTCCGGTGTTATATCCCAGGTGTCTGTATGAACGCTGCCGTCCGGAAGTCTCACTGCAACAGCCCCTTTAGGACCGTTCAGCATCTCGACACCCTCCATAACAGCCTGTCCGCCTATTCCGCTGAATGCCATAAAATACCCCTTATAAAAGAAAGCCGGGGTTTTAAGACCCCGGCCTTCTGAAACGATTTATTTAGCGTCAATTCCGTACTTCTTATTGAACTTCTCGATACGGCCACGAGCTTTGTTAGCCTTCTGCTGGCCAGTATAGAAAGGATGGCACTTTGAGCAGATTTCGACGTGGATTGACTCTTTTGTAGAACCTGTAACGAATGTATTTCCGCAGTTGCAGGTAACTGTTGCCTGATAGTACTCAGGCTGAACTGATTTTCTCATCTTACACCTCAATCATTAAGTATATATGATAAAAACATTCTATTGTACATCCCGACGGGACTTAAGTCCCAGCAACTCCTGAATTTATCACAACCAAATAGCAACTCTGTGGTATTAGTCAACAGCAACGATCTCGCGCTTGTTATAAGTACCGCAGTTCTTGCAGACTCTGTGTGGCATCATAAGCTGACCACACTTAGGGCATGCGACAAGTGTAGGAGCGCTCATTTTCCAGTTGGCTCTTCTCTTGTCTCTTCTTCCTTTGGAAGACTTGTTCTTTGGGCAGATAGACATACGTTACACCTCCTTGGTATTATTCTCAAATAAAAACACGCAGGCATGATTTGCCCACAACAAAAGACATTATAAAACTTTAAACCAGGTTTGTCAATCACTTTTTCGAGCCATTAAAGACATCGAGAAACTGCGCCATCCGAGGATCCAAAACAGTTTTGTTGCAGCCGCAGTCGCCCTCGTTTAAGTCGTGACCGCATACCGGGCAGAGTCCCTTGCAGTCAGGCCTGCAGAGCACCTTATCAGGCCAGTTCATCTCCATCTGGTCGTAGACCAGGCGGTCGACATCGACGCTCTTCTTATCGGCTAAGTCCTCATTTTCATCGGCGTCAGTCACGATCTGCTCGTCCTCTATCACAAACGCCTCATCTATCTCTATTGGAAAAATAACCGCTACCTCTTTTAGGCATCTGTCACATGGAATAGAAAGCGTCACCTTGGTTTTTCCTGTTACAGTAAGGCTTTTCCCTGATTCGTTTGTCACAGTAAGCTCGAAGGCTTCAGTCTTTTTTACAGGAAACGACTCCCCGTAGTGGGCCACCTCGGGCATGTCAAAGGTCGATGTATATTTTTCCTGTCCGTTACCAGCGGACAAGAGCTTTGTCAGGTCAAGTATCATAGCTTATCACCTTGATTCAAAAAATGAACGCACCAGCGATATTTTTCAAATAATACCGCCAGTGCTTCTAAATCGCTCTATCTGATTTCTGAAAAATTATTTAACGAGAGCTACTGTCTCACGGGCGATTGCAAGCTCCTCGTTTGTAGGGATTACATATACTAAAACCTTAGAAGAATCAGTAGAAATCTTCTTCTCTTCTCCTGCAACCTCATTAGCCTTCTTGTCGATATCTACTCCCATGAAGCCTAAGTACTCGCAGATCTGCTCTCTGACGTACCCGTTATTCTCACCGACACCTGCTGTGAAAGCGATAAGATCAACACCATTCATAGCTGCTGTGTAAGCTCCGATGTACTTTGCTACTCTGTAGCAGAACATGTCGACAGCGAGCTTTGCTCTGTCATTGCCCTCATCTGCTGCTGCGAGAAGATCTCTGAAATCTGATGAAACACCTGAAATTCCAAGAACACCTGACTTCTTGTTCAGAAGGTTCATAACACCGTCAAAGTCAAGTCCTTCCTTCTTTGCGATGAACTGAACCGCGGTCGGATCGATATCTCCTGAACGGGTTCCCATAACAAGTCCCTCAAGTGGTGAAAGTCCCATTGAAGTATCTACTGACTTGCCGTTTAATACGGCTGAGATTGAAGCTCCGTTTCCTAAGTGGGCTACGATTATTTTTGAATTATGAAGGTCGATTCCTGCTACCTCTGCTGCACGCTTGCTTACGAAGCTGTGTGAGGTACCGTGGAAGCCATAGCGTCTTACGCCGTACTTCTCATAGCATTCATATGGAACTGCGTACATAAAAGCCTTTGCAGGCATTGTCTGATGGAAGGCTGTATCGAAAACTCCAACCATAGGAACTCCCGGCATCAGCTCTCTGCAGGCATTGATACCGATGATATTTGCAGGATTGTGAAGTGGTGCTAAGTCATTGCACTCCTCAACCTTCTTAAGCATCTCATCTGTGATGACTGCTGACTCGGTGAATTTCTCGCCGCCATGTACGATTCTGTGTCCAACTGCGCCAATCTCATCGAGGCTCTTTAAAACACCGTTCTCTGGATTTACAAGAGCATCCAGTACGAGCTTTACAGCCTCCTTATGTGTAGGCATTGCGACATCTGTCTTGATTTTGTCAGAGCCAGCCGGCTGATATACAAGTCTTCCGTCGATTCCGATTCTCTCGCAGAGACCTTTAGCGAGCACCTTCTCAGAGTCTGAATCGATTACCTGATACTTAAGTGATGAGCTTCCGCAGTTGATTACTAAAACCTTCATTTTGTTTCCTTCCTTGAGTTGCTTCTTGAAATATTTATTTGCAAGCCGCCGTTTGCTGACTGTATTTATGCATCATACAAATCGTTCGGCCCACTAGTATATGGACAAAATCCAACAGCTGTTTTATTATACATCTATGGTAAAAATTCTTCAATAAGAAATGGAGCTTTGATGTCACGAATTGGTATCGTTGCAGAATTCAATCCTCTGCACACTGGACATAAATACTTAATCGACTATGCGAAAAATAGCCTCGGCGCCGACTCTGTCGTCATCGCCTTAGGTAACGAATTCACTCAGCGTGGCGGGATCGCTTTAATCGACCGCTATTCCCGTGCACAGTCTGCAATAGATGCAGGTGCCGACCTCGTCATCGGAATGCCTGTAATACCTTCCTGCGCGAGCGCCGAAATCTTCGCCGAGTCCGGCGTGGCTCTATTATCTGCCTGCGGCTGTGACAAAATAATCTGCGGGTATGAGGGGATCAAACCAGACTATAAAGAGAACGATGCAAAAATTAAGGATATTAATTTTGAACTTCAGTATATACAAAAAAATACTATAACAAAATGCAATACGACATCTGAGACCAGAGAGCTCTCCGTTTTTGAAAATTTGGAAAGAGTGATTTTAAGAAAATCAGCCTTTATTTTGATTGAGGAACCTCTTTTATATAAGGAAGAACTCCGCCGCTGTCTGAAATCCGGGATGAGCTTTCCCGTTGCGAGAAACGAGGCTCTGTTAGCATATTTTCCTTCCTGTAAAAACGAGATCGATTATTTTTTAAAGGAGCCGAATAATATCCTCGCTCTCGAGTACCAGAAGGCTATTATCAGGTGCACGCCGTCTATTGAACTCGTCCCGGTAAAGCGCCAGGGCGCCGGGCACCACGACATGACAGCTGAAGGCGGCTACGCTTCAGCCTCCTATATACGAGAGGCAGTTCAGGCTGGGCGGCTTAATGATATCCGCCCACAGCTTACTGAAGCTTCATTTGAGATTCTAAGGGATGCTTTTCAAAAAAATATTCTCCTATTCGATGATGACCTTAGTCTGCCTCTGCATCTGGCACTACTTTCTAATGAAAAATCAGATAATCACCTGGATTCATTATCAAACAATACCTTGAAAGTCCACTTGGATTCGTCTGATGACTCATGCAAAAATATGAATTCAATTTCTAATAAATCAGGTGGCTACAGTGTTTTTTCAGATGTCTCGGATGACCTCTCGGACAGAATTAAAAAAATGCTTCCAGAATATGTGAGCTTCAGCCAGTTCGCGGATTTGTTAAAAAATAAAAGCCTCACTGCCTCAAGGATCCGCCGCTGCCTGATTCATATCCTTCTAGGAATCACCGATTCAGAAGTCGAGGAGCTGCGCCATACAAATTTTGCTCCATATCTCTGGGTACTCTCCGCTTCAAAAGGCGGTCTTTCCATACTTGGCGATATAAAGAGTTCCTCAAATCTTCCGCTGTTTTTTTCGATAAATGAAAAAGCTGCAGAAGAAGCAGAACCTTTTCTGCAGCCTGACCTGAATGCCTTAAGTCTTGCCAGAGCGCTGCGCATAGACAAAAGCGGTCACTCTCTTCCGAACGAAAATCAGCGGAGGGTGACCATGAACTAAGGAAAAAGATTTAAGATCGTACACCAGCTGCCCTTTTCATAACAGCCTGTGATTCACTTATGATATGGTTCGTGGTTAATAATTCGAAATGACCTGTAAATCTGTTCCAGGAGGATCACCCTCATCAGCTGGTGCGGGAAGGTCATCCGTGAAAATGAAAGTGAATAGTCGGCACGCTTCATGACTTCTTCCGATAGACCTAAAGAACCTCCGATTACAAAGGCTAAGTGGCTTTTTCCAGAGAGAGCCAGCTCTGCCATTTTTGCGGCAAGCTTTACAGAGGTAAGCTCCTCTCCCTCGATTGCAAGAGCAATGACGAAGGCGGAATCGGGGATTTTGGCGAGAAGACGCTCTCCCTCGATCTGCTTAATCTTCGTCTCTTCTGCCTCTGACGCGTTCTCAGGAGTCTTTTCGTCCTTGACCTCGACTATCTCAAGCTTCGCGTAACGCGACAGCCGCTTTGAATATTCGGCTATCGCGTCACGGAAGAATTTTTCTTTTACTTTTCCGACACAGTAAATAGAAATTTTCATAGGGATCTTAGTGATGGAACAACCTAATACCAGTGAACGACATCACCATTCCGTACTTGTCGCAGGTAGCGATGACATTGTCGTCACGGATTGAGCCGCCTGGCTCAGCGATGTACTTGACACCTGACTTGTGCGCGCGCTCGATGTTGTCACCGAATGGGAAAAATGCATCCGATCCAAGGGTAACGTCGGTATTTTTATCAAGCCATGCTCTCTTCTCTTCCTTAGTGAAGACGTCTGGCTTTACAGTGAAAACATTCTGCCATGAGCCGTCAGCGAGAAGGTCCTCATACTCATCACCGATGTAGAGGTCGATAGCATTGTCACGGTCAGCTCTGTGAACGTCATCCTTGAACGGAAGCTCAAGAACCTTCGGGCACTGACGGAGCCACCAGTTGTCAGCCTTTGAGCCGGCAAGTCTGGTGCAGTGGATTCTCGACTGCTGACCGGCACCGATACCGATAGCCTGACCGTTCTTTACGTAGCAGACAGAGTTACTCTGTGTGTACTTAAGCGTGATCATAGAAATAGCGAGATCTCTCTTTGCAGACTCAGGAAGGTCCTTATTCTTTGTTACGATATTGTCGAAAAAGTCAGGTCCGATGTGGAGCTCATTTCTGCCCTGCTCGAAGGTGACACCAAAAACCTGCTTCTTTTCTATCTGAGCAGGAACGTAATCAGGATCGATCTGGATCACATTATAGTTGCTCTTCTTCTTAGCCTTAAGGATTTCAAGAGCGCGAGGCTCATATCCAGGAGCGATTACACCGTCTGAAACCTCTCTCTTGATAATCTTTGCTGTAGGAACATCGCAGACATCTGAAAGAGCGATAAAATCACCGAAGGATGACATACGGTCAGCGCCTCTTGCTCTCGCATATGCATTTGCCAGAGGAGAAAACTCCATATCCATGTCGTCAACCCAGTAAATCTTTCTCTCTACATCTGAGAGTGGAAGTCCGGTAGCGGCACCAGCTGGAGATACATGCTTGAATGATGTAGCAGAAGCCAGACCGGTAGCTTTCTTCATCTCAGAAACGAGCTGCCAGCCATTTAAAGCATCGAGGAAATTGATATAACCAGGACGGCCGTTAAGCACAGTAACAGGAAGCTCGCTCCCATCCTCCATATAAATCCTCGAAGGCTTCTGATTCGGGTTACAGCCATACTTTAAAGCAAATTCTTTCATTTCTTTTCCTTTCTATCTATAGATATTTTCATTCTATCGGCCCGTTAGTTTGCAGGCCTTGCATTGCAGTGATAACAGCTGCCAGAAGTGTAAGAATTTATTTATTCTTATTCACAATTCTCGTCTCATACTTGCCTGTAGCGATATCAATGAATCTGACAAACAGCGAAACCTTATTGTCCTCATTAAGGTTCGTCCATACGAGGTCAGTGAATTCATCGATATCACCAGAGATGTCGACCGGAGTCGGCTCACCCTCGAATGAAGGAAGCGGATTGCCATCGCCCATGTAGGTATGGATGAATCGGCCCTCGCCTGACTTCGGCTTATCGTATGAGAATGTATATCTGTCATTGCAGGACGGATCCATCAGGTCGCTCTTGAGGATCGACATCTGATAGGAAAAATCACCGTTCTCGATGTGCATGTCAGCAGAAATACGAGGAGTGTAGTTCGGCTCATCCGGCTCGAACTGACGGCTTCTTAGTGACTGCTCAAAGGTAAGTCCCTTCTTTAAGCCATCAAAAACCGTATCAGTCTGATCTCCATTAGTAACGATAGTATCGTTTCCTAAAACTCTTACAGGAGCATAGATGATAAGAGACGGATCCTCGAGCTTACTCGGATCAAAGGCCTCAGTCCTGATGCCCTCATCCTCACTCTCCTTAAAAATCCTGTTTCTTGAATTTGACGAACGGCCCATGATAAAATACGCTGTTACAGCAAAACGACCGTCACTGCTTCGTCCGACAACGATTCCTCTGCCAGGATAGGTATTTCCCGACAGCTCTGCCTTAAGTGATCTAAGCTTCATTTTTCCTCCAAAATACATAAAAAAGTACGGCGGTACAGAAAAGTATTATACCTCTGTACCAGCCGCACCGGTTAACAATTATCTAGGGATGAATATATACTTCAGTACGAATAATACTGCAAGGATATACATAAGAACCGTAACCTTTTTCTTCTCCTTCATGAAGGTATTGCAGATTGTATTGATGATTACATAAGAGATGATTCCGATTGAGATACCCTCTGAAATGCTGTAGAAAAGCGGCATAGCGATGACAGCTAAATATGCTGGGATAGCCTCTCTCAGGTCGTTGAAATCGATCTTCAAAATAGATGAAAGCATCAGGAATCCAACGAATACAAGAGCTGGTGAAGTAGCGAATCCTGGGATTGCTGTAAATACAGGTGAGAAGAACATAGCTACAAGGAACATAAGTCCTGTAGTTACAGAGGTAAGACCTGTACGTCCGCCTGCGCCAACACCTGAGGCTGACTCTACGTATGTAGTAGTTGTAGAAGTACCAAGAACGGCACCAACGGAAGTAGCGCATGCGTCTGCAAGAAGAGCGCCCTTGATACGAGGAAGCTTACCATCCTTATCGAGGAAGCCAGCCTTCTCAGAGCAGCCAACTAAGGTTCCGATAGTATCAAAGATATCAACAAACAGGAATGAGAATACTACGACGATAAAGTTAAATACACCCTTGTCGTTCATGGTAGCAAATCCCTTGAAGCACTGACCAAAGGTATTTCCGAACTTAGAGAAATCTGTAAATACTCCTGATGGGAATACTGAATAGAAGCCGTTTGCAGGATCTGGTACATAGATGCCGCAGGCCTGGAAAATCATACCGATAACCCAGGTAACAACGATACCGATAAGAACTGCTCCTGTTATTCCCTTGATGTAGAGGATTGAAATAATAATAAATCCGATAAGCGCGAGAAGAGCGAATGAACCAGCCTGATGCCAGTTTGCTCTGAAATCCACATAGGTAACGAAAGTAGAATCGGAATTAGCCACGAGCTTACCGTCCTGCAGACCTATGAAGGCTACGAAAAGTCCGATACCTGCTGAAACACCCTTCTTGAGTGTAGATGGTATCGCGTTAAAAATAGCTTCACGAACGTTTGTAAGAGAAAGTATGATAAATACCACACCTTCGATAAATACTGCTGCAAGAGCTACCTGCCAGCTGTATCCCATGTTTCCACAAACTGTAAATGCGAAGAAAGCATTGAGTCCCATACCAGGCGCAAGTGCGAATGGGTAGTTAGCCATGAATGCCATGCAGAGAGTACCAAAACAGGATGCAAGGCAGGTGGCGATAAGAATCGCTGTAGGATCCATTCCTGTATTGGAAAGGATGTTAGGGTTTACGGCGAGGATATACGCCATAGTCATGAATGTCGTAAAACCGGCCATAACCTCGGTTTTTACATTTGTTCCATTTTCTTTCAGATGAAATAATTTTTCAGTCATTTGAATTCCCTTCTTTTTAAAGAATCATGATTATTTTCGCTTTTCAGTTTCCCTTGTGAGCTTCAAAAACAGGTCTTGTGAGCTTGTAGATGTCATTGGCCTTCTTTTGAATCTTGAAGTTCCTGGTAAGAGCGATATTGTACTCGTTCTTATCAGCTGACTCGGAGAAAGACTTATAAAGTCTGGCGTACTCAATTGCCTTAAGACCAGCTGGCTTTACAGCCTCCTTGAGCTCGGCCTTGACCTCGTCAGAGATACCTGAACTGCTTTTTTTGCTGCTCGTCTTCTGCGATTGAGCATCCTTCTTTTTGGCAGAATCCTCAGCCTTTGCAAAAGCAGCTCTTGCTTTCTTTAACACTTCAGAAGAAATTTTTACTGCCTTGTCTCCTTTTTTCACTTCAGGCTCTTCTTTTTTCTTAGGAACAGTCTGATCAGAAGGGGCAGGCTTTTTCTCTTCCGGCTTGACCTTTTCTTTTACTGCATTGTCAAGGATACTGTTGATCTGAACCGGCAGATTCGTGGGATCTCCGGTTACGAAGAAAACAGCATCTCCATCAACGCCCTGCTCGATCTCCCGGACGCCCTCGGCCCCGACAGTCTTGTAGTCAATGATGTACACTTTCATAATGCGTGACTCCTTGATTGAATAGATATGAAAAACAACTAATATATCATAACTTATTTTTTTGAAAAATAAAAGAGTTTTTACAATAAATCACTCAAACATTTCTTTAAAAAATAAAAGCTGCCACAGACAGATCCTGTGACAGCCAATTCAAAGCTTTTATAGTTTTTAAATCAGAGATTTGAATATCCCATCAGGAATTCATCAACCTCACGGGCACATCTGCGTCCCTCATTTATAGCCTTTACGACAAGAGACTGACCGGTATGCATATCTCCTGCAGTAAATACCTTATTGACAGAGGTAGCATGGCTTCCGTTCTTTCCCTCGACATTTGTTCTGCCGTCAAGAGAAACCTTGAAGGCGTCTGTTACATACTTCTCAGAGCCTAAGAAGCCTGCTGCGATAAGAACGAGCTGGCAAGGAACTTCTTTTTCGGTTCCCTCGATTGGAACCATGTTCATCCTTCCTGTCTTCTCGTCCTTCTTGGCCTCAAGTGATACGAGAACTACTGAATGAAGGTCGCCCTTCTTGTCCTTCTTGTATTCCTTTACAGTGGTCTGATAGATACGCGGATCATGTCCGAAAGCTGCGATAGCCTCCTCCTGACCGTAGTCAGTCTTAAGGATTCTAGGCCACTCCGGCCAGCTGTTTGAAGCAGTTCTCTCCACAGGAGGGCATGGCATCATCTCAAGCTGTGTGATAGACTTTGCGCCATGTCTCATGCAGGTTCCTACGCAGTCATTTCCTGTATCACCACCGCCGATTACGATGACATCCTTTCCCTTGGCAGAAATGTAATCTCCCTGTGGAATGGCGTTTTCATCGAGAGCTTTGGTTGTTGATGTAAGGAAATCCACGGCAAAATAAATGCCCTTCGCGTCACGTCCCGGTGCGTTTATATCTCTAGGATGAGACGCACCGCAGCATAATACTACAGCATCATAATCCTTTGTAAGAGAATTTGCCTTTACAGAAGCTCCGACATCGGCATTGGTTACGAAGGTGATACCCTCATCCTGCATAACTTTTATTTTTCTATCAATGATGCTCTTCTCGAGCTTCATGTTAGGGATGCCGTATCTGAGAAGTCCACCGACCTTATCGTGTCTTTCATAGACAGTGACTAAGTGGCCTCTCTGATTCAGCTGGTCTGCTACAGCAAGTCCTGAAGGACCGCTTCCTATTACAGCGACCTTCTTTCCTGTGCGTACCTTTGGAGGACGTGCCGCTGCAAGGCCATGCTCGTAGGCGTACTCGATGATCGCACGCTCATTTTCCTTGGTAGATACTGGCTCAGAATGCACACCATTAGTGCAGGCCTTCTCGCAGAGTGCCGGGCAGACACGGCTCGTAAACTCTGGGAAGTTAGAAGTCTTATGAAGCCTTATGTATGCCTGCTCGTAGTTGCCGTGATAAACCAGGTCATTCCACTCAGGAACGAGGTTATTGAGCGGGCAACCCGATGTCATGCCGGCGATGTTCTGTCCGTACTGACAGAACGGAACGCCGCAGTCCATACATCTGGCACCCTGAAGCTGCTGTTTCTCGTATGACAGAGGAGTATGGAACTCGTGGAAGTCCTTGATTCTCTCCTTTGGAGAGAGAGCCTCTGATTCTTCTCTTTTATAATCTAAAAATCCTGTTGGCTTACCCATTTTATTCCTTTCTTGGATAGGGGATAGGATATAGGGGATAGCTTATTACCAACTAGTCCCTATTTCTTGGCCCCTAAAACCTATACCCTAATTCCTGACCCCTATTTTAACATCGCTCTGACCTGTAACAGCCCTGAAAGCCTCCATCTGTGCGGCCTCTGATGACAGTCCCTTCTCTTCCATCCATGCTATAGACTGCTGCATCTTCTTGAAGTCGTGTGGAACAACCTTCTTGAATTTTGGCAGGTACTCAGCGAAGTGGTCGAATATCTCTTTTCCTTTTTCAGAGCCGGTGACTGATACGTGCTCTGCAATGAGCTCTTTTAATTCCTGAACATCGTACTTGTCTGTTACCTGTTCAAGACTTACCATTGTCTGGTTCAGTCTCTTGTAAAGTGTAGCATCCTCATCGAGTACGTATGCAATTCCGCCGCTCATTCCGGCTGCGAAATTCTTTCCTGTGCGTCCAAGGATAACTGCGGTACCTCCTGTCATGTACTCACATCCGTGATCACCGACACCCTCAACTACAGCTGTAGCTCCTGAATTTCTGACAAGGAATCTCTCACCTGCTACACCGGAGATAAAGGCCTTTCCGCTTGTAGCACCGTAGAGAGCAACGTTTCCGATTACGATGTTCTCGTCTGCAGGAATCTTTGATCCCTTTGGAGGATAAACTATAAGCTTTCCGCCTGATAAGCCCTTTCCGAAGTAGTCGTTTGAGTCGCCTACGAGCTCAAGAGTAAGTCCCTTTGGAATAAATGCTCCGAAGCTCTGTCCACCTGCACCCTTACAGTGAACTGTATAGGTGTCGTCTGGAAGGCTCTCCTTGAATTTTCTTGTAATTCTGCTTCCAAAGAGGGTTCCGAAGGCACGGTCGGTATTTTTCACATCGACCTCTACTGACTTCTTCTCACCCGGCTCGATGTCGAGAGGAAGCTTCTTTAAGAGTACCTTCTCATCAAGAGTCTCTTCAAGCTTGAAGTCGTATTCATTTTTCTTATCGTAGTGAACCGGCTTCATCTCCTTTACGAATGGGTTATCAAGGATATTCGTAAGGTCAACCTTTGCATACTTAGGATGCTTTCCGTCTGTAACGTTCTCACGAACCTTAAGAAGATCGGTTCTGCCAACGAGCTCGTCTATAGTTCTGATGCCAAGTGCTGCCATGTACTCACGAAGATCCTCTGCGATGAACTTCATGAAGTTAACGACATACTCTGGCTTTCCTGCGAAGCGCTTTCTAAGAAGCGGGTTCTGTGTAGCGATTCCTACAGGGCAGGTATCCTTGTTGCAGACACGCATCATAACGCAGCCCATTGTGATAAGCGGAGCTGTAGCAAAGCCGTACTCCTCTGCGCCGAGCATTGCGGCTATAGCCACGTCACGGCCTGTCATAAGCTTACCATCTGTCTCGATGATTACCTTTTCACGAAGACCATTTCTGATAAGAGTCTGATGAGCCTCAGATACACCGAGCTCCCAAGGCATTCCAGCGTTGTGGATTGATGAAAGCGGAGCTGCTCCTGTTCCACCATCGTGTCCGGAAATCAGGATGACCTGAGCTCCAGCCTTGGCCACACCACAGGCAACGGTACCAACACCGGCCTCTGAAACAAGCTTTACTGAGATTCGTGCCTTATCGTTCGCATTCTTCAAGTCATAGATAAGCTCTGCCAGATCCTCGATAGAGTAGATATCGTGATGAGGCGGTGGCGAAATAAGTGAAACACCTGGGGTTGAAAGTCTTGTCTTTGCTATCCATGGATAGACCTTCTTTCCAGGAAGATGTCCGCCTTCACCAGGCTTAGCGCCCTGTGCCATCTTTATCTGAATCTCCTGAGCGGAGTTAAGATATACTGATGTAACACCGAATCGGCCGCTCGCTACCTGCTTTATAGCTGAGCAGCGGTTCAGGCCATCTGCGCCGACTGTCAGACGATCCTCTTCCTCACCGCCTTCACCTGTATTTGACTTTCCGTGAATCTGGTTCATAGCGATGGCAAGTGTCTCATGTGCCTCTCGGGAGATTGAACCGTAGCTCATGGCACCGGTCTTGAATCTTCTCATAATAGAGCTTGCAGGCTCTACCTCTGAAATAGGTATTCCCTTCTTAGGATACTTGAAGTCTAAGAGTCCACGCAGGTTCTTTACGCTGTCCTCTCTCTCGACCTCCTTCTCGTACTCCTTGAAAAGTGAATAGTCTCCTGTCCAGGTAGACTTCTGAAGAAGATGGATTGTCGTAGGATTGTAGAGATGCTCCTCTTTTCCTGAACGCATCTTGTGATAGCCGCTTGAATCAAGGGTTGTATCCTCTCTTAATTCAAGTGGATCAAAGGCCTTGTCATGACGATACTCAACGTCCTCATCTATATCCTCAAGAGTGATTCCACCGATTGGTGAAGTCGTTCCTGTAAAGTATTTATCGATTACTGAGCGGTCAATTCCTACAGCCTCGAAGATCTTTGCACCCTGATAGGACTGGATTGTTGAGATTCCCATCTTCGAAGCGATCTTTACGATGCCTGAGAGAATAGCTTCATCATAGGCGCTGCAGGCTGCGTAGTAATCCTTCTTTAAAGTTCCCTCCTCAGTAAGCTGCTTAATGCTCTCATGAGCGAGGTAAGGGTTGATGGCTGAAGCACCATAACCTAAGAGAGTCGCGAAATGATGGACATTTCTAGGCTCACCACTCTCAAGTACAAGTGAGAGACGGGTTCTCTTCTTCGTACGTACGAGATGCTGCTGAAGTGCTGAAACAGCGAGAAGTGACGGGATAGCCACGTGGTTCTCATCGACTCCTCTATCACTAAGGATAAGGATATTCGCGCGGTCTCTGTATGCTCTGTCTGCCTCTACGAAGAGATGCTCAATAGCCTTCTCAAGAGAGGTATTCTTGTAATAAACGATAGGTATAGTCTCTACCTTAAATCCCGGCTTATCCATATATCTGATACGTAAGAGATCTGTATCAGAAAGGATTGGGTGGTTAATCCTGAGAAGGTGGCAGTTCTTTGCTGACTCCTTCAGGACATTTCCTGCGGTTCCAAGGAAAATAGTGGTCGAAGTGACTACTTTTTCACGGATTGAATCTATAGGCGGGTTTGTAACCTGCGCGAACAGCTGCTTGAAATAGTCAAACAGCGGTCTATGCTGGTCTGAAAGCACTGCAAGCGGAGTATCAACACCCATGGCACCTATCGACTCTGTACCGTTCTCAGCCATCGGCATGATGACCTCACGGACATCCTCATAAGAGTAACCAAAGGCCTTCTGAAGTCTCTGTCTCTCTTCCTTGCTGTCCTCTGGAACAGGTCTGTTAGGGATAGGGATATCTGAAAGCTTTACAAGGTTCTGGTCGAGCCACTCACCAAATGGGTGGTGAGAAGCGTACATATTCTTGACCTCGCTGTCGTCGATAAGTCTCTTCTGCTTCGTATCTACAAGAAGCATTCTTCCTGGCATCAGACGGTCCTTCTTTACGATGTGGCTCTCGTCTACAGGAAGAACTCCGACCTCAGAGCTTAGGATCAGATAGTCGTCATCTGTTACATAGTATCTGGATGGACGGAGTCCGTTTCTGTCAAGGACAGCGCCCATGATGTCTCCATCTGAGAAAATGATAGAAGCAGGTCCATCCCAAGGCTCCATCATTGTAGCGTAATACTCGTAGAAGTCTCTTCTCTTCTCGTCCATAGCACGGTTATTAGACCATGGCTCAGGAATAGTTATCATGACTGCGAGAGGAAGCGGCATACCGTTCATCATCAAAAACTCAAGAGTATTATCAAGCATTGCTGAGTCTGAACCGTTTGTATTTACAACCGGGATGATCTTTGACATGTCATCCTCGAGATACTCAGAGTACATGGTCTCCTCACGTGAGAGCATCTTATCGGCATTGCCCTTGATAGTATTGATCTCACCGTTGTGAACGATGTAGCGGTTCGGATGAGCACGCTCCCAGCTGGGATTTGTATTCGTAGAAAAACGCGAATGTACTATGGCTATAGCAACCTCGAAATCAGGATCAGTCAGATCTGAATAGAAGGTTCTGAGCTGATTTACAAGCATCATACCCTTGTAGACGATGGTCCTTGATGAAAGGGATGCTACATATGCACTCTCTTCACAGGTCTGCTCGAAGACACGGCGAACTACATAGAGCTTTCTATCAAAATCTAATCCCTTCTTGATGCCCTCTGGTCTTCCTAAGAAGGCCTGGCACATATAAGGCATTGTAGACTTCGCGAGAGCACCTAAGATTTCTGTCTTTACTGGAACGTCTCTCCAGCCGAGGAATGGAACACCCTCCTTCTCAGCGATGATCTCGAACATCTTCTGGACACGTTTTCTCTTAAGCTCTTCTGTCGGCAGGAAAAACATACCTACACCGTAGTCTCCCTCTTCTTTAAGGTCGATTCCGATCTGTGCAGCCGCTTTTTTGAAAAACTTATGTGAGATCTGAAGCAGGATACCAACACCGTCACCGGTAGTACCTGATGCATCTTTTCCGGCTCTGTGCTCAAGATTCTCAACAATCTTTAAAGCATCGGAAACAGTCTTGTGAGTCCTGATACCCTTGATGCTGACAACGGCTCCGATACCGCAGCTGTCATGCTCGAAGGCTGGATCGTAAAGACCTTCCGGTTTTGCAAGCCTTTCTTCTCTTGGATTTGACATAACTTTTCCTTTCTCCAATGTGTTGAAGCACATCTGCGCCTCTACTGTGATCTGGTAAATTGTCAGATTATCTGACAATTTATTAATTGGCGAATTTAATGGCGCTGCAGCGCCATTTCTAAAAAAATGGAGACTCCACCAGTTATGGCAGAATCTCCTTTGATTCGCTTAACTTTTTTTAGTTTATCACAGTAAAGAGAGATGTCAACAGTGTATCTACTAAAATACACAATTATGAATGATAAAGCGCGAGTCACCTAGCAGACAGCTCGCATACGCTTCGCTTCTGCTCGCTGTCTGTTAGGTTCAACCACAGACAAAAACGGCACCGCCAGCAAGCAAGCTTGCGCGGTGCCATCCTTGTCTGTGTCTCACGCTTTATCACTCAAAAAAAGAGACTTCCGAAGAAGTCTCTTGTAATCCCTTTCACCGTGTGTGGCGAAATAAAGATCAGTTGTACTTACGCTTTCTGGCAGCTTCAGACTTTTTCTTACGTCTGACGCTCGGCTTTTCGTAATGCTCTCTCTTGCGGATCTCCTGCTGGATACCTGCCTTAGCACAGTTACGCTTAAATCTGCGAAGTGCACTGTCTAATGATTCGTTTTCTTTTACGATAACGGTTGCCACTCTTGCTCGACCTCCCTCCAGTTATGGGATTCATGCAAAACACAACCGGACGGTCGATTTCACACAAAAAGTATTATATCACTCTGAAGTAAATAGTCAAGTGCTAATGACTCAGATATTTTTCTTCTGCGGTAAGAACATCAGGTACAGGAATCCCCTCTTTCTGGAATCTCTTAATAGTGAGTGTGACAATTCTTCTGTTCTTTGCCTCATGGTTATTGAAACGCTCAACAAAAGACTCGTAAGCAGGGTTTGTTTTCAGAAGGTCCTTTGTCTCACCAGTAAATGGACAGTACTTGGCAAGAATCTCTCTGACTGGCTTTAGAAGCCTCATCGAACCGCTGCTCTCATAGCGCATATAGTCATGGTAGTCTGAAACAAATACGTTTTTATAATTATTGTTTTTCTTCTTGAGTTCAGCTTTTATTTTTTCCTTAACATCAGCTGTAAAAGAAGAATTCTTCTTGTAGAACTGCAGCAGATCAGTATACTCAGCCGTAAGCGATGGGTCACTGATATCGTTCCAGTGAACTCCCTGCTCAGTCTTGCACATCTCCCAGCGGAACTCTCCGCAGAGCTTAAGCATATTATCGCGAATGTTCTCAGACATGATAATTGGGAGAAGCATCCTCGCACTCGACTGCCTGCGCTTTCCTTCGATTTCCTGCCAGAGCACAAATCTCGAGCCCATATTTGGCATCAGGATAAATATCGGTCGGAACTCTCTATGAATAGGAATCTGCATGACATTCAGCTCAGGAGCGGAATAAATATCGTCTCTGTAAAAAATAGAAAAGTCCCTGTCAGTGACAAATGAAAGCTCCTGATTTATTTTTTCAGTGTAGAGATAGCCATTCTCCATTGAGCCTATGGCATTTACATCGTCAAAAACCGGCTCGAAAGCACTCATTCTCCCGAACGTCATCCTGTTACCGATGGTAAACATATTCGATAGCTCGAAATGCAGACGACGCCTTGGACTCTTTAATAACTTCTTTTCCTGTTCCTCGTCGATTTCTCCGTTGTTCCTAAGCTCCCTTAGGTACTTCGGATAGTCCATATCGAATTCGTTTCTGGATGGCTCTACCTCGAGATTATAGACCTTCCTGAGCCATTCCCAGGCACACATCACATGCCCAGTAGGGTCCGGCTTGCAGGATTTCGCGTACCCGTAAAGTGTCTGAAGCTCTTCTTTTGTAACTATCGTTTCATCGAGAAGACCAAACATCAAAAACATCTTTACATCGATTGGAGGCTCAGTTCTCTGCTTAATGACTTGAAGAAGTACTTCCTCATAAATCGGATAAAATACCTTTGCCAGCTGCCTTCTGATCTTTCTGTGGTCGTCTGTAATGCCTGCTCTATCACTGAGTTTTTTATACTCGACCATAGCATTTTTAAGATCTGTGGCCTTATCGACCGGAGCTTTTGAGTAGACAAGAATACGGTCCAAAAGTCCCTCGAACGAAGGCATATCGCCGGTATCACCTGTCTTTAACGCTGCATTCTTTGAGCTTAACGCTGAAAAAATGATAAGAAATTTCTGGGAAGCATTCTTTAGATCATCGATATATTTTTTTAATAAGACAACTTTCTGCTCTGCTTCACGGATAAAATCAACAGCAACACAGGTGTATCCTACACAGAGCGCCGTCTGATTTCCTAAGATTTCATCCCTTCTGTCTCCAAATGACAAAAGGCCCTTAATAAAATCAATCTTCCAGTCAGCTATGCCAGTCTCTTCAGGCGGCTTCGGGTATGCCAAAAGGTCTTTGAAATCAAGGATATTATCGCCGGTTTTTCTGCAGATAGCCGGATATTCCAAGAGCTTTTCTGTGATATTTTTGTACAGACTCTTTGCTGAATCAAGAAGCTGGTCCAGACCGCCATAGAGCTTATATGTATTTTTAAGTACCGCCTCACACATTGCAGGCGCTATTTTTTTATTTTCTGTAAAAATCTGTTTTATATCATCAACAGATGAGTAATCATAGGAAAAAGTAGCTGTTTCTGTCTTTGCAATACAGGAAAAGCCATAGCTTTCGCCTGGCTTTGAACCTATACCTATAAGACTTCCCGGACTTACGTCAAATGAAAATCCCGAAATCTTTATCTGTGCAGTACCTTTAAGGAGGATGAGCAGGCTTGATACCTGATCATCCTCTTTTATTATCTGCGAACCTTGTTCCCACTTACTCAATGCCATGGGCATTAACCCCTTTCTTTTCCTTTTATGAAAGCTGATTCTTTAATACTTCTCCTGCCTTAGCTATTGCGTCAGGGATTTTAGAAGCGTCCTTTCCTCCAGCCTGAGCCATCTGAGGACGGCCGCCACCGCCTCCTCCTACGATAGAAGCAACTGCTTTAATAAGATTTCCTGCATGTGCGCCCTTCTTTACAGCTGAATCCGTTGCCATTGAAAGAAGTGCAACCTTGCCATCGTTATCAGAAGCAAGGAAAATAACTCCATCGCCGAGCTTATCCTTAATCTGGTCTCCTACGCTTCTTAAATCGTTTCCACCAACTCCCTTAAGAGCCTTTGCGTAGAATTTAACTCCGTTTATCTCAGTTACATCTGCATCGATATCACCAAGTGACTCCTTTGCAGCTGCACTCTTTAAGGCTTCATTTTCGCTCTTTAAGGTCTTGATCTCATTCTGAAGTGAATCAACCTTTGCTAAAGCTCCGTTGAGAGGAGTCTTTAAAGCTGCAAGAATCTCGTCAAGCTTTGACTCCATATCGCTGTAGTAGTCAAGGATATTATCAGAGGTAAGTGCTGTGATCCTTCTTACACCGCTTGAAACTCCGGTCTCTGAAAGTATCTTTATAGCACCAATCTCGGCGGTATTCTTTACATGAGTTCCTCCGCAGAGTTCTGTGGAGAATTCTCCCATTTTTACAACACGGACCTTCTCACCATACTTCTCTCCGAAAAGAGCCATGGCGCCAGTCTTCTTTGCGTCCTCAAGTGACATGATATCTGTTACCACATCAGCTCCGGCATGGATTCTCTCATTTACAAGCCTCTCGACCTCCTTAAGCTCATCCTCTGAAAGTGCTGAGAAATGAGTAAAGTCGAAGCGGAGCTCCTTATCATCCTGATATGAACCTGCCTGCTGCACGTGCTCACCTAAAACATCACGGAGTGCTCTCTGGAGCAGATGCGTAGCTGAATGGTTTCTGCAGATGTGCGCTCTTCTGTCTGCATCAACTGACATCTCTACAGGATCATTTTTGCTGATATATCCGTCAGATACAAATCCGACATGACCTACTCGTCCTCCAAGAAGATGAATAGTATCTGTTACTGTAAAGCAGCCATTCTCAGTTCTGATCTCACCTGTATCTCCTACCTGGCCGCCCATCGTGCCATAGAAAGGAGTTACATCTGTGATGATAGTTCCCTTCTCGCCATTCTGAAGTGCCTCGGTAATCTCACCGTACTTATCCTCTGCAGGATCTACCTCAGTGGTCATAGCTGTGATATTTGCCTCGCAATGAAGCTTGTCATATCCTACAAACTCCGTTGTAAGAGTCTTGTCAATATCATCGTAAACTGTGGCAGCTTTACCCATGTAGTTGGAGGTCTTTCTAGCGTCACGTGCCTTCTGTCTCTGCTCTTCCATGGCAGCCTTGAAGCCGTCCATATCTACAGAGAAGCCCTTCTCATCGAGGATCTCGTTTGTAAGGTCTACAGGGAATCCATATGTATCATAGAGTCTGAATGCATCCTTCCCGTCAAGAACCTTTTTATTCTTATTAGTTAAATCATCCTCGAGCTCTGATAAGATCTCAAGTCCCTGATCGATGGTAGCGTTAAATTTATGCTCCTCTTCTGTGAGGACTCTCTTAATGAATTCCTGCTTCTCAAGAAGCTCTGGGTAACCGTCGTGACTTTCTCTGATAACAACGTCTGCGAGCTTACCCATGAACTCGCCCTTGATTCCAAGCATTCTGCCATGACGTGCCGCTCTTCTGATAAGTCTTCTTAAGACATATCCTCTGCCCTCGTTTGAAGGAAGAATTCCATCGCTTATCATGAAAGTAGTAGAACGAATATGATCTGTAATAAGTCTTATAGATACATCGTCCTTTTCATTTATCTCGTATGTCTTTCCTGAGAGTGCGCAGACTGCGTCTCTGATAGCCTTCATAGTATCGACATCAAAGACTGAGTCTACATCCTGCATTACTACTGCAAGTCTCTCAAGTCCCATTCCGGTATCGATATTCTTCTGCTTCAACTCTGAATAGTTGCCATGGCCATCATTGTAGAACTGTGTGAAAACGTTGTTCCATACCTCCATGAAACGGTCTCCCTCACCGCCCATGACATCCTCTGGTCCATTTCCGTGCTGCGGTCCTCTGTCGTAATAAATCTCAGTGCAAGGTCCGCATGGTCCTGCGCCATGCTCCCAGAAATTATCGCTGGAGCCGTCTGCATCACGTCCGATCCGATAAATCTTCTCAGCTGGTACTCCGATCTCCTTGTTCCAGATATTGAAGGCCTCATCGTCGTTTTCAAAAATAGTCACATAGAGTCTTTCTGGATCAAGCTTTAAGACCTCTGTCAAAAACTCCCATGACCAGTGAATAGCTTCTTTCTTGAAGTAATCACCAAAGGAGAAATTTCCGAGCATTTCAAAAAATGTAAGATGTCTCGCTGTCTTTCCGACATTCTCGATATCTCCTGTTCTAACGCACTTCTGGCAGGTAGTAACCCTGCGTCTAGGCGGGATCTCCTGTCCCGTAAAATAAGGCTTGAGTGGCGCCATTCCTGCGTTGATAAGAAGCAGTGAGTCGTCATTGTGCGGTACGAGCGAAAAGCTCTTCATCTTCAGGTGACCCTTGCTCTCGAAGAAATTCAGATACATTCTTCTAAGCTCATTCACACCGTATTTCATTGTGTTATTTCTCCTTAAAAAATAAATTTGCAAGTTAGTATTATACTACCCCTACGGGCTTACGTCAAAGATTAATTATGCTCTCTCAATCAGGTTCTCTGAATTCTTCAGGTACTCAATGCAGCTTTCGATTTCATTCTCCATAGCCGGCTTACCCGGAGCACCTATCGTAAGCCTCTTGTCCACGCAGGTCTTTAGAGAAATCGCATCATAGACATCCTCATCAAAGGCCGGCGAGAAATCTCTCAGCTCCTCAAGTGAGAGATCATCGATAGCACACTGCTTATCAATGCAGTAGAGCACGATCCTTCCAACGATTCCATGGGCATCGCGGAAAGGTACGCCCTTTCCTACGAGGTAATCAGCGGCATCAGTTGCATTTGTAAAGCCATGGCGGGCTGATTTTTCCATGATCTCCTTATTGAACTTCATGGTCTCGAGCATTCCGTCAAACAGCTTGATGCAGCCCTTAGCCGTATCCATCGCGTCGAATGAAAACTCCTTGTCCTCCTGCATATCCTTGTTATAGGCAAGTGGAAGGCCCTTCATAGTTGTAAGGAGCTGTATCAGCGCTCCATAAACTCTTCCTGTCTTTCCTCTGACAAGCTCTGCGATATCCGGATTTTTCTTCTGTGGCATAATTGAGCTTCCTGTCGAAAACCCATCGTCTATCTCTACGAATCTGTACTCGTTTGAATTCCAGATTATGACCTCCTCTGAAAATCTCGACAGGTGCATCATGATTATAGAAAGCGCTGATAAAAATTCTATCAGATAATCCCTGTCTGAAACTCCATCCATTGAGTTCCTTGATGGGCCATAAAAACCTAGAGCCTGAGCTGTCATATCTCTATCGAGTGGATATGTCGTTCCAGCAAGTGCACCACTTCCCAACGGGCAGTAGTTCATTCTGTCATATATGTCTGCAAGCCTCTCTCTGTCTCTTCTGAACATCTCGAAGTAAGCTCCGAGATGATGTGCCAGTGTGATAGGCTGTGCCTTCTGCAGATGTGTAAATCCAGGCATAACTGTGTCGACATTCTTGCGCATGACCTCAAGTATAGTTCCTAAGAAATGCTTTAACAGATCATCTGTCTCACGCACTTCCTTTCTCGTATAGAGTCTCATGTCGAGAGCAACCTGATCGTTTCTGCTGCGTCCGGTATGAAGCTTCTTTCCTGCATCGCCTACACGGTTGATAAGGTTTGCCTCGACGAAGCTGTGAATGTCCTCGTATTCATCTGTAATCTTCAGTCTGCCGTTATCGACATCTGCCTCTATTGATGCAAGTCCGCCGAGGATCGCATCCCTGTCTTCTTTTGAAATGATTCCCTGCTTTGCGAGCATTTTTACATGTGCTCTTGAACCAGCAATGTCCTCATGAAAAAATCTCTGGTCAAAACCTATGGATGCGTTGAACGCGTAAACCAGCTTGTCCGTATCCTTTGTAAATCTTCCGCCCCAGAGCTGTGCCATTATAGTGCCTCCTTAAAACTTTCTTTTTCCTTTTGTCTCTCATTATATGAAAATACACATCCGCAGTAGTCCTGCCGATATATGCCGTATTCACGACTCAATTCGCAGCTGCGCAGATAGCCGTTTTTCTTCTTGAAATCAGATGGCAGCCACTTAACGCCATGCACTTCTCCCATCTCTGAACCAATCTGATTTAGAAGCGCCGCGTCCTTCATCGGAGAAATCGTAAGAGTCGATGTGAAATAATCAAACCTTTTTTCTGACGCCACCTCAGCAGTCCGTCCAAGCCGAAGCTTAAAGCATTCTGTGCAGCGGGCTCCACGTTCAGGTTCCTGCTCAAGGCCTTTAGCTGCCTTGTAAAATTCCTGCGTATCGAAGTCACCCTCTATAAATCCAACTGGATACTTCGCTGGAAAACGATTTATGAATTCCTGCTGCTCCTTCACCCGGTGGTAGTACTCACTATCCGGATAGATATTCGGATTATAGTAAAATACCGTCACACGAAAATACTGTGACAGATACTCTATACAGTACGAGCTGCAGGGAGCGCAGCAGCTGTGCAGAAGCACAGACGGCACTCGCTCCCCTGCCGAAGCCTTCGAGATTTCCTCCTCGCAAAGCTTCTGATAATTGATCTTCTGATTTCCCATAGCCTCTATTTTACCAATCCACAGATATAAAATCAATGTATTTCCTGCCTGGCGTCTGATTACTCATCAGATGTTACCATTACTATTCACGGCCCTTCCCAGTTTATTTTTTCTGTGGTAAAATCATTTCTATGGATATTAAGAGGAAAAATACCGCGGAACACCTGCGGTTTGATATGACAAAAAAAGTTCCGCTGCTTACCTGCGATGCCCTGTCTGAGTACGGTGCTTTAAGGCATGGATTTTCAACCAGGTCTGGCGGAGTAAGTAAAGGAATATTTGAAAGCCTGAACTTCAAAAGAGGGATCGGTGACAGCGATGCAGATGTAAATGAGAACTTCCGTCGTATAGCTGATGCATTCGGCATAACCGCTGACCGCATCGTCGTCACTCAACAGACACACACATCAAATGTACGTGTAGTCACAGAGGAGGATGCCGGAAAAGGCGTAACCCTTCCACTCGATTACACAGATACTGACGGCCTTGTGACAGATGTTCCACAGCTTCTGCTCTCGGTCTTTTCAGCAGACTGTGTCCCGGTTATTTTTTACGATCCGCTCAGAAAATGCATCGGCGCCTGCCACTCAGGATGGCGCGGCACTGTCGGCCGTATCAGTAAGAATGTACTAAAAGCAATGACATCATACTATGGCTCTTCTCCTTCAGATGTGATCTGTGCCATCGGGCCTTCGATCTGCAAAGACTGCTACGAAGTGAGCACCGATGTCGCCGACGAATTCAAAAAGGAATTCCCAGGACACACAGACGAGATCCTTTTAGATAAGCATAACGGCCACTTCCAGCTCGACCTCTGGAAGTCTATTCAGATAACTCTCGAAGAGGCGGGAGTCCGGTTCTCTCACATCCACACGACAGACATCTGCACCTGTGAGAACCCTGACCTTCTCTTCTCCCACCGTGCCAGCCATGGTCGGCGCGGAGTCCAGGGAGCATTTATCATGCTCACAGGAGGGAATTGATCTTCCGCATGTCATCCTGAAAAAAATGCTATGACAGGAAGCTTCCGTGACACCTCAAGCTTCCTGCAGGTGTATCGTATAAATACCACAAACGGAATAAAATACAAAAGTAGTAGCAGAAAGCAGAAAAGCATCATCTGGTATCTGCCCAGAGTCTCGCTGACCGGATTTATTTTTTCCAGGTACATGCCGCTGAATTCCTTTGATGCGCCCCAGAAGAACATCACCAGAAAAGCGAAACAGCTCACCCACCATTTTATGCTCTTTTTCATATAGCCCCCAGGATCTCGCGTGCAGTATTTACCTGCTCTTCAGTCGGCGGGTTTGTATCTTTAAGAGAGTATGGAATTCCAAGCTCCTCGTATTTGTAAATGCCGAGCGTGTGGTATGGAAGCACTTCTACTCTCTTCACAGTCTTTAATGTATCGATGAAGGCTCTCAAGGTCTTAAGCTCCTTCTCGTCCGTCGTAATCCCGGGAACCAGGACATGGCGGATCCACATCGGAATGCCGTTCTCTGACATCCAGGTGGCAGCGTCCAGTACATTCTTATTCGTGTGTCCTGTGAGCTTTATATGCTCATCGTCGAATATCTGCTTGATATCAAGCATCACGAGATCGGTATACTCCATCAGTTCCTTGAACTTCGAGAAAAAAGGCTCCTGCCTCGTAAATGGTCCTGCAGAAGTATCGAGGCAGGTATTGATGCCCCTCTCATGGCATTTTCTGAAGAGCTCCAGCAGAAAATCTATCTGAAGCAGAGCCTCTCCACCGCTTACAGTTATACCTCCCTCCTGACCCCAGTAGGGCCTGTACTTAAGCGCCTTTTCTATAAGCTGATCGGCCGAAATCTCCATAGGCTTTGTCTTTTTCGTTCCATCAGGATTCCAGGTATCCGGATTGTGACAGTATCTGCATCTGAAGTTACAGCCCTGCAGGAAGATGACATACCTGATCCCCGGGCCGTCAACGGAGCCGAAGCTCTCCAGCGAATGTACTCTTGCTTTTATATCACTCATATTATTCCTTTCCTTACAGATGAAAGCACTCTCTTATGGCCTTATGCTCTCCGAGAACCAGAAGCGTCTCGTCCTCCCTCAGTATATCATCTGGAGAGACTGTCACATTCATATCGCCATTTTCCTTGATGGCCATGATGTTTATGCCGAATTTCTGGCGGATCTCAAGATCCTTTACCTGCAGTCCGACCCATTCAGCCGGTACCTTTACCTCGAAGATGGCATGGTCGTCGTCGATCTTTATATAATCGAGAATGTAGCTTGATGTAAACCTGATCGCAGTCCATCTGGCTATCTGCTTTTCAGGATTTACGACATCATCAGCTCCGTTCCTCAGCAGAAATTTCTCCTGAACCTCCCTGTCAGCCCTTGCCACAACAAGCTTTCCTCCCAGCTCCTTTAGAAGAGATGTAGTCTCTAGTGAGCTCTGGAAATCTCCTCCTATTGTCACTATGCATACATCGTAGTTGTTTACTCCGAGTGAATTGAGGAAATTCTCATTTGTACTGTCACCTATCAGGGCATCTGTAACAAAAGGAAGGGCTGCATTGACCCTGTCCTCATTTTTGTCAACTGCCATGACCTGATGGCCGAGTGTATTTATTTCCTTCGCGATCAGTGTCCCGAAATGTCCGAGTCCGATAAGCAGTATTGATTTCATTTTGCCTCCTTTTCCTAACCCACTGTAATATTTCCGAGAGGATATTTAAGCTCTGACCCCTCCCTGTATGAAAGAGCCGCATATACCACAGTAAATCCTCCGACCCTGCCAAAGAACATAAGCAGTATTAGGATAATATGTGATACGACCCCTAGTCCCGGTGTAAGTCCAAGCGAAAGCCCTACCGTTGCAATTGCTGAAATAGCCTCGAAAGCACATTTTTCAAACGGCTGGTTTTCTATCAAGCTTATGATAAGAGCTCCTGATAGAAACAGGGTCACATACATAAAGAGTACCGTAGACGCCTGCTTCACCACCTCATCGTCTACCCTCCTGCCAAAGAGCTTGGCATTTTTCCTGCGCCTGAAAATGGCAAATGCATTTGCTGTAAGCACTGCGACAGTCGTTGTCTTCATTCCTCCGGCCGTAGAGCTAGGTGAGCCTCCGACCAGCATAAGAAGCATTATCATAACTCTTCCCGGATCAGTCATCCTTGAGAAATCCACAGTGTTGAATCCGGCTGTCCTTGGAGTTACAGCCTGGAAAAGGGAGCATGAGAACCTCCTGACCAAATGCATATGAGAAAAATCAATAAAGAAAAACAGGATCGTCGGTACAAGAATGAGGATAGCCGTCGATGCTATTATCACCTTTGTCTGCATCCTGTACTTATGGATCTTCAGCTTATAGGCTGCTATATCCTCCCAGGCCAGAAATCCTAGCCCGCCGGCCACTATAAGCGCACATATGACTATGCTAAGATAGAGATTCCCTGAAAATGCACAAAGCGAGCTGAATCTTCCTGTATACCTGCCCATCAGGTCAAATCCGGCATTGCAGAAGGCCGATACCGAATGGAAAACAGCATACCATATGCCCACCGTCCCGAATCTCTTTACAAATACAGGTAGAAGCAGCACAGCCCCGGCCGTCTCTATCATGGCTGTAACCTTTATCACAAATCTGATAAGTCTTACCGATCCTCCGACCTGAGGCGTGGATAGAGCATTCTGTATGGTCTGCCTCTGCATCAGACTGATCTTCTTGCCTGCCAGTAGTGAAACCACAGATGCCATAGTGATCACTCCAATACCCCCTATCTGTATCAGGATAAGTATTATTACCTGTCCGAAAAAGGACCAGTAGCTTGCTGTATCCTTCACCACAAGTCCTGTAACACATACCGCTGATGTCGATGTGAAGAGCGAATCCATAAATCCTGTCATCTCTCCTGATCTCGATGATATGGGAAGCATAAGTATAAACGCTCCAAGCAGGATCACTGCTGCAAAGCCCAGTATAATGATCTGAAAAGAGGTCAGCCTTCTATTAAAGATACCGATCAGATTCATTTATCTTCTCCTAACAAAGTCCATACATCATTTGTCATAGGACATAATAAACGTTCGGAGCTGTTTTTTCAAGCCGGAAGAAAAAATCCCCGCCCTGGGTCCAGATAAGTGGGGAGGGCGAGGATAAGAGGGTAAGGGTCAGGGATTCGATCCCTGTGCCTTATTACATATGATCGTGGAAGGTACGGTTGATCACATCGAGCTGCTGTTTCCTAGTCAGATCAATGAACTTGACAGCATAGCCGGATACACGGATTGTGAAGTTCGCATACTCAGGCTTCTCAGGATGCTCCATAGCATCGACGAGCTTCTCCTTGCCGAAGACGTTCACATTCAGATGATGGGCGCCCTGGTCGAAGTAACCGTCGAGAACATTTACAAGCTTGTCCTCTCTCTCTTCCTCATCGTGGCCAAGAGAATCCGGAGTCATGGTCTGGGTATTTGAAATACCGTCGAGAGCATACTCATAAGGCAGCTTGGCAACAGAGTTAAGTGATGCCAGAAGACCATTCTGTTCAGCACCATATGCCGGGTTTGCACCAGGTGCGAATGGAGTAAACGCCTTTCTTCCATCAGGAGTAGCGCCTGTTGCCTCACCATATACGACGTTGGAAGTGATCGTAAGGATAGAGGTAGTAGCATCAGAATCTCTGTAGGTATGGAACTTCTTGAGCTTGCCCATAAAGGTCTTTAAGAGCTTTACAGCGATCTCATCGGCTCTCGGATCATCATTACCATACTTAGGGAAGTCTCCCTCGATCTTAAAGTCTGTGGTAACACCTTCTTCGTCACGGACAGCTGTGACCTTAGCGTACTTTATGGCCGAAAGAGAATCAACTACGTGTGAGAATCCTGCGATACCTGTAGCAAAGGTACGACGTACGTTCGTATCGATAAGAGCCATCTCAGCTGACTCATAGTAATACTTGTCATGCATATAGTGGATCAGGTCGAGGATATTGACATAGAGACCAGCGAGCCAGTCAAGAGTCATATCATACTTGTGAACGACCTCATCATAGTCAAGAACATCAGAAGTCATAGGAGCAAGCTCCGGTCCAACCTGCATATGGTGGCCCTGCTTATCCTTGAACTTCTCATCCTTACCACTGTTGATAGCGTAGAGAAGAGCCTTTGCAAGGTTGGCGCGTGCGCCGAAGAACTGCATCTCCTTACCGGTCTGAGTAGCGGATACGCAGCAGCAGATGCTGTAGTCATCGCCCCAGACAGGCTTCATGACGTCATCATTCTCATACTGGATAGATGAGGTATCAACAGAGATCTTTGCAGCATACTTCTTGAAGTTCTCAGGAAGATCACTGCTGTAAAGAACTGTAAGGTTCGGCTCAGGAGCTGGTCCCATATTCTCAAGAGTATGAAGGAAACGATAGTCGTTCTTTGTAACCATGCTTCTACCGTCCATACCGATACCGGCAACCTCGAGTGTAGCCCAAACCGGGTCACCAGAGAAGAGCTCGTTGTATGAAGGGATACGGGCAAATTTTACCATTCTAAACTTCATAGTCAGATGGTCGATAAGCTCTTGGGCTTCCTTCTCAGTGATGATTCCCTTATTTAAATCTCTTGTGATATAGATATCAAGGAAAGTAGAGATACGGCCTACTGACATAGCGGCACCGTTCTGCTGCTTAATAGCTGAAAGATATCCGAAGTAAAGCCACTGAACAGCCTCCTTGGCAGTCTTAGCCGGCTTTGAGATATCAAATCCATAAGACTCAGCGAGCTTTTTCATCTTCTTTAACGCCTTGATCTGCTCAGCGATCTCTTCTCTTAAGCGGACAACCTTACCAGTCATCATATCATTGTGACCAGTTGCAGCCTTGTCTGCTTCCTTCTTCTCGATCAGATAATCGATACCGTAGAGAGCAACTCTTCTGTAGTCACCTACAATACGACCTCTTCCATAGGTATCAGGAAGTCCGGTAACGATGTGGCAGTGACGGGCTGTCATCATCTCCGGAGTATATGTATCAAAAACGGCCTCATTATGAGTCTTGTGATACTTTGTAAAAATCTCATGGAGCTGCGGATTCGGTGTATAACCGTAGGTAGTAAGGGCCTCCTCAGCCATTCTGATTCCACCATAAGGCATGAAAGCTCTCTTCAGAGGCTTATCTGTCTGAAGACCAACGATCTGCTCGTCGTCCTTCATAGAATCGTCGATGTAAGCAGGACCATAAGCATCGATATCGGAAACCACGTCTGTCTCCATATCAAGGACACCGCCCTTGGCTCTCTCCTGCTTCTGATATTCCTGCAGTCTTCCCCAAAGTCTGTTAGTGCGGTCTGTTGGGCCTTCCAAGAAACTCTCATCTCCATCATATGGAGTGTAGTTCTTCTGGATAAAGTCGCGTACATTTACGTCGTCGTTCCAATGGCCTGGCGTAAAGCCTTCCCATGCATCAAAATTTGTCATTGCAACCTCCATTAGTTGTAGTTGTATTAAAGGGGTTAATAAATGTGAAATGTTAGGCGCAGCTGATTTGTTAGTTTTTCCTAACCATTACAGCAAATATATTATCTTAAATAGAAAATTTTTTCAACGACATTTCCAACATTTTTTTCTTGTATAAGAAAAAAGACAGAGAAAATCTTTCTTTTGGAATAGATGGAGCTGTTGTAAAAGTAGATGATTTGAAGTTAAGACAAATTATGGGAACAACAAGTAAAGTTCCAAAGTGGGCGATAGC
>SAMEA3663052__coassemble_449_pt1 | contig 36811 bp, 32 predicted proteins | sample SAMEA3663052__metabat2_low_PE_012 | metagenome-assembled genome bin SAMEA3663052 (sample SAMEA3663052) | pig gut metagenome | biome: pig gut; feature: pig-associated habitat; material: faeces | place: France | collected 2012 | reverse complement strand
AATACAAAATGACGAATTTTTAAAGTACCTTTAGCAATTTTTTATACATTTTTCCAATAAAAAAACAAAATCCGTAAGAAAAAAAGCAGGGCACTGTCATCAATGCCCCACTTCATTCTTAGTATTTTTCTGTAAAAAATAACCGTCAATCAAGCTTCAAAAGGAATTCCAGAACCCTCTTTGCACAGACATACAGGTCATCGCGGGTTATAGCCCCCTTCTTCATAGCCTCGAGGACTCTGTCCGGGCGGTTGTCCGGCATTTTGACATCATTTCCGGCAAGGATTTCTTTATACTGCTCGCCGTAAGTCCACCAGTCTGTAGTCACGATTCCCTTGTAGCCCCAGTCTTTTCTTAAGACTGTGGTCAAAAGGTCCTTATTCTCTGAGCTGTGATATCCGTTTACTCTGTTGTATGAGCTCATCAGGCTCCATGGGTCAGCTTCCTTGACGCAGATTTCGAAACCCTTCAGGTATATCTCTCTTAAGGCTCTCTCAGATACTCTCGAATCAGCGTCCTTTCTGTTTGTCTCCTTGTTATTAGCCGCAAAGTGCTTAATAGAAGCAGAGACACCGTTGCTCTGAATTCCCTTTACCATAGCAGCGCCCATTTTTCCAGTGAGGAAAGGATCCTCTGAATAGTACTCGAAGTTTCTTCCGCAATACGGAGACCTGTGAATACACATGGCAGGGGTGAGCCACATGTAGAGGTTATTTTCCTTAAGCTCTGCTCCGCCTGCTGCTCCGACCTTTTCCACGATATCAGTATCGAAAGATGAGGCGAGAAGCACTGCGCACGGGAAATCTGTAGTGTTGATTCCACACTCAGGGTTAATTCTTACTCCGGCAGGACCGTCGCTGGTCATCACATTCGGAATCCAGTATTTTTTGTTGTTTCCGATACCATAGGTATTTGCCACACCTGTATTATTCTGACCTCCAAGCAGGTAAGCGAGGTCCTCATCAGAAAGCTGTGCCATGAAATCATCGAGTGAGATTTTGCCCTCGTAAACCTCATGGAATTCATGAACGCCCTGAGTCATATTATCCCAGGTCCGATGCATCGGCACACATCTCTGCTCTGGAATCTGGCCTTCCTGGAAACCCTTTTCGATAGGCTCTAAAACATTCTCATCGTAGGCAGCGAACGGATTCTTTGCTGAATCAGCCTCCTTAACTGCCTCATCTCCTATATATGACGGAAGCTCTTCTTTCGTTCCGTCGGAAAGCAGCCTGTACTTTAGTCTCTTTGGTGTAAGGCACTCCTCGAGCTGCTCTGTAACTCTATTTTCCTTCTCCTGATGAGTGAAGCCTATCTCCTCAGCTGTCTGTGAATTTATTCCTAAGAAAAATCTATACGTGCCCTTCTGAAGGATCCAGGCACTCTTTTGTATTTTTCCAATATCGTCGTATGAGGCGAGGTCCTTTACTCTGACTTTAAGAAGCAGGTTCTGAGACTCGCCAGGTGCCAGAAGCGCAGTCTTCTTAAAGGCTATAAGCTCTCTTGCTGGATTTCCAAGACCGTTCTCCGGATCATTCGGCTTTGAGACATAGATTCCTACGACCTCTTTTCCGGAATAATCGCCTGTATTTGTAACCTTCACATCGAAGGTCAGATGGCCGAAGCACTTTTTATTTTTTACCTTACAGTTTACCTTTTCATCTGTACCGATAAGCTCTGTCTTAAAGGTCGTGTATGAGAGGCCATAGCCGAAAGGATAAACAACCTTCTCTGCTGCGCCCTTCATCGTATTAAACCACCTGTAGCCTACATAGATATCCTCATAGTAGTCCACGTGGTCCATGCTCTCGAAGAATGTATCTGCTGATGGATAGTCCTTTAAGTCTTTTGCAAAAGTATCCGGAAGCTTTCCTGACGGAGTATCCTTTCCGACAAGAATATCAACTGCTGCTGGACCGCCCTCCATTCCCGGCTGCCACATCAGAAGAGCTGCAGAAATCTTCTCGTCCTTTTTAATCCATGACAGGTCCATCATCCCGCCAATATTTAAGACTACGATGACGCTGTCAAAGTATTTTTCTATGCTTGAAAGTGCCTTCTTCTCCTTCTTCGTCAGATAGAAGTCAGTATCAGGGAAAACCTCTGAGGCGAGCTTCGGCAGATTTCTGTCCCAGTAGGCAGTCCTCTCTCCCTTTTTCTTGCTGCGTCCCTTGTCCTTATTAAGGAATGCAAGTCCCGGATCTACCGGTCCCTCAACCGAGCTTCTGTCCCAGCCCTCACCCGAGAAACGGCTGATCACGAAGATAGCTGTATCGCATGAGGCAGCTGCGCCACAGAGAAGCTCCTTAGGAATCTTTGCCTCAGGCATCATGCCCGGCTCAAAGTCCTCGTCCTCTATCATTTCATGGACAAAATCCTTATAAAAATCAACCAGTGGCTCGTAGACACTGATATTTTCCTCTTCCTCAAAGCCCTCGCAGAGATTCTTTACATAAGCACAGGTTACGTCGCCGCTTCCGCCGCCGCCCTTTACATAGTCGATCGAGGCCTTTCCAAAAAGAGCTATTCTGTGATAACCCTTAAGAGGCAGCCTGTGCCCTTCATTCTTTAGAAGTACCATTCCCTCCTTTGCGGCTTCCTTTGAAAGCGCGATATGCTCAGCACTTCCGGTAACCCTCTCGCCATTTTTTCCAAGAGGAAGATTCGGGGTATAAAAAGCTCTCATCCATTTACTGTTCATAGTTTTTCCCTTTCATGTATGTAAATAACCTGCCCAAAATTTCAGCCGAGCTGCTCGCCGATTTCAATAGGATGTCCGTTTAGAAAAGCAGAGGCGCTCATCTGCTTCTTGCCCTCGAGCTGAAGCGTAAAAATCTGCAGTGCTCCATCTGAACAGCGGACCGCTATGCTTCCATCACCCTCAGTAGAAATTCTTACAATAGTTCCGATCTGCCCTGCCTTCTCACCTGACGTAAGCTCGGACTCCGCTATAACGCCTGCCTTATAGACCTTCAGGCTCTTTCCCTCGAAATGAGTGTATGTCCCCGGCCACGGATAAAGTCCTCTGACATGGCGTTCAAGCTCCACCGCTGTCCTCGAGAAATCGAGCTTTCCCATGTCCTTTCTGATCATTCCGACATGAGTAGCCTTCGTCTCATCTTGTGGAATCGGAGTTATTTCTCCCCTGTCAAGTCCTTCAAGAGTTTTAACTAAAAGAGAGGCTCCAACGTCAGCGAGCTTGTCAAAAAGACTGCCACCAGTCTCATCAGAAGAAATCTTTACTTTTTCCTGAAGAAGGATATCGCCATCGTCGAGGCCCGGTCCCATCTGCATCGTAGTAACTCCGGTGTACTCATCGCCGTTAAGGATAGACCACTGAATTGGTGCTGCACCTCTGTACTTCGGCAGAAGTGAGGCGTGGACATTCACGCAGCCAAGCCTCGGGTGGTCGAGAATCTCCTTAGGAAGAATCTGACCAAAGGCAGCTACTACCCCTACGTCTGCAGGGATATTATTTACAGCCTCAATAGACTCGGGATTTCTGATCCTCGAGGGCTGATAAACCGGGGCGTTGTGCTCTACTGCCCACTCCTTAACAGGAGAGTATGTCACCTTTTTTCCGCGGCCGCGCGCCTTATCAGGCTGTGTCACCACGAGAACAATCCTGTGGCCAGCAGCAACTATCGCATCAAGTATCGGAACAGCAAAGTCCGGTGTTCCCATAAAGATTACGTTCATTCGTTACCTTCCTCGCCTTCGTCATCGTCCTGCTCGTCGTAGCTGTGGAGTCCGTCCTCTACAAGGCTCGTGTACATTTTTCCATCGAGATGGTCGAGCTCATGGCAGACAGCTCTGGCAAAGAGTCCCTCAGCATCAATCTCATAAGGCTTCATATCCTTATCTAGAGCCTTGGCCTTCACATGCTCAGGACGGGTTACGATACCGTAGACTCCAGGTACAGAGAGACAGCCCTCCTGACCGGTCTGCTCGCCGTCACGCTCAGTGATCTCAGGGTTGATCAGTACATATGGGCCTTCTCCGACATCGATGACCACAATTCTCCTAAGAACTCCGACCTGCGGTGCAGCGAGTCCTACACCATTAGCATCATACATAGTCTCGAGCATATCGTCCACTAAGTCAGAAAGCCTCGGTGTCATCTCCTTTACAGGCTTGCAAACCTTCTCAAGTACAGGATCTCCCTGTTTTCTAATCTCTCTGATTGCCATCTATATCCATCCTTTCTTAATCGAAGTCATACCAGAGGTCGGCGTTTTTAGGAGCGCCATCCTCAGCTATAGCTTCATCTAAAAGTTTTCTTGCCTCAATCAGTTTGTCGTAATCCTTATCCTTAATAACAACCTCGTAGCGGTAGATGTCTTTTATTTTTACCACAGGAGCAGGGTTCGGTCCGGAAACCATAAGATAAGGAAAAGTCTTTGACAGCCTTCCCACAATAAAATCACCCATCGCCACAGCGCCCTCATCTGTTCTCGAGGTCACCTCGACAGAGAGCATATGAGAAAACGGCGGATACTGCACCAGTCTCCTGTATGCTGTCTCCTCCTTGTAAAAATAAACGTAGTCGTTTTCAGCTGCTGAGGCGATTGCAAAATTATCAGGCTGGTAGGTCTGAATAATGGCCTCGCCCCTGACCTCTCCGCGGCCAGACCTTCCACAGGCCTGAAGCAGCAGGTCAAAGGTCCTCTCGCTGGCCCTGTAATCAGGGACATTAAGAGAAAGGTCTGCCGCAAGCACTCCCATCAGAGTGACTCCCGGGAAATCGTGACCCTTGACTATCATCTGCGTTCCGATAAGGATATCAGCCTCCCTGTTATTGAAGGCCTTTATTATATCGTGAAATCCGCCTGCACCCTTTGTCGTATCAGCGTCCATTCGGACAACTCGTGCAGTCGGGAAAAGGCGCTTTATCTCGGATTCTATTTTTTCAGTGCCGGCCCTCATCGTGCCGATAAGCTTTGAGTGGCAGACAGGACACTCTCTTACCATCAGCTTCTTCGCACCGCAGTAGTGGCAGTGCAGAAGGCCATCCCTGTGAAGCGACATCGGAACGTCACAATGCTCACATTTTATCACTGCGCCACATTCTCTGCAAGATACCGTTCCCGCAACGCCTCTTCTGTTGATAAAAAGCATGACCTGCTCTTTTTTCTGAAGGCGCTCCTTTATCGCAGAGTACAGCTTCTGGCTGAGTATTGAACGGTTCCCGGCCTTAAGCTCCTCACGCATATCCACAATCGAGACTGTAGGAAGAGCCGCATCATTGGCTCTCTTCTCAAGAGTATAAAGCTTATAATCATTGTTTACTGCGTGAAAATAAGAATTTACCGATGGTGAGGCGCTTCCGAGCACGACCTGCGCACCGGCAAGCCGGCCTCTCTCGACAGCCACCTCCACCGCATGGTATTTAGGCGGGTGCTCGCTTATATAGCTGGTCTCGTGTTCCTCATCGACTATTATAAGTCCGAGATTTGAAAACGGCGTAAACAGTGCGCTTCTCGGACCTATCATCACAGAGATCTCACCCGCTCCCGCCCTCTCAAACTGGTCATTACGAAGAGAGGAATTCATCCGTGAATTGACACACGAGATCCTGTCACCAAAAAAGCGGTAGAACCGCAGGATATTCTGGAGCGTGAGAGCGATCTCAGGAATCAGAACTATCGCCTGCTTACCCTCTTTTAAAACCTGCTCTATCATCGCGATATAGAGAAGTGTCTTTCCGCTTCCAGTCACACCATGAATAAGAGACACCGCAGGCTTATTCTTTAAAAAATCACCGAGGATTTCACTCTGCTCTTCATTTAATGAAATGTCCGGTCTTTTCGATTCGAGACTCAGCTTATCGAATGGGTTTCTAAGTGAGGTGTGCGTCTCAACTGAGACAAGGCCATTTTTCTCAGCTTCTCTTATAGTATTCGAAGGGATATCGTAATCCTGTCTCAGATCATCCCAGAGAATACTTCCATTATCTTTAAGTATTGATAAGAGCTTTTCAGAGTACTTCGAATGGCGTTTTTTTAGAAGAAGCTCATCAAGAGCCTTATCGATATTTCCAGTCCTTTTAACTACCTTCTCAGTCTTTACTGTCGCGTTCGCATGTGACGGAAAAACAACGGAGAGCGCCTGTCCCAGCGTTCCCCCGTATCTCTGTCGTATGAATCCAGCAAGAGCAAACATCTCGCCCTCACCCTGACCGGGCGCCTTGGCTGAGACGATGTCCTTGACCAACCTTTCATCGATGGCACAATTCTCCTCAACAGTCATCACAAAGCCGCGGAGATTTCTGCCCCTCATCGGGACAGTAACCTCACTTCCGGGCTTTACGATGTCCAAAAGCTCCTCTGGAATTTTATATGTAAACGGGTGATCCATCTTTGTCACACCGAGATTTACATAAACTTCTGCGAACATATTTCTCCTAACTATTCACGGCACCTCCCCAATCAGACCACAGAAGCATGCCGTGAATAGTAACTATTCCTCCTAAAAATCACCGTCCGGCAAGTATATCGGCTATCAGCACTCTCTCGTCCATCGGATATTTCTTACCCTTGATCTCCTGATAGTCCTCGTGGCCTTTACCTGCAAGGATAATTACATCGCCCTTCTGTCCATGCTCTATTGCATACTTAATGGCTTCCTTGCGGTCCTCTATCATGATGTACTTTCCATCAGTCTTCTTTATGCCGGTCTCGATATCCTTCATGATATCAGCCGGCTCCTCAAATCTCGGGTTATCAGAGGTGATAATAGTAAAATCAGAGAGCTTTCCTGAAACCTCACCCATCTCATAGCGTCTGAGCTTCGAGCGGTTTCCGCCGCAGCCAAATAATGTAACTATTCTTCCTGGATTGTACTCTCTAATCGAGGTAAGAAGGCTCTCAAGTGCCATAGCGTTGTGAGCGTAGTCAATCATCAAAGCGAATTCATCCGAGACCTTCACCATCTCGATGCGGCCCTTGACCTTTGCAGCCTTCAGGGCTTTCTGCATAGCCTCGACGCTTACTCCGAAGAAGTGGCAGACAGCGATAGCGCAGAGTGAATTATAGACTGAGAAGCGTCCCGGCACATCGATAGTCACATCGAAATTCTCTTTACCAGTGACCTTGTAGTTGACTCCGAGGTAGCCAGGCTTGTGTACGAGCTCTATGTCCTTTGCCTCAAAATCAGCTGGCTTTTCTATTCCGTAGGTATTTACTGTGCAGGTACATCCCTCGAGGATGCCCTCTAAGTGCTCGTCATCCGCGTTAAAAATACCGTGTCTGCACTGTCTGAAAAGAAGGCTCTTACAGTGCAGGTATTCATCAAAATCCTTGTGCTCGTTAGGGCCGATATGGTCTGGTGAGATATTTGTAAAAATACCGATTTCAAAGGTCATTCCACCGACTCTGTGGAGCATCAGTGCCTGTGAGCTTACCTCCATAACAGCTGCGTCACAGCCAGCCTCAACCATCTGCGACAGATAATCCTGGACTATATAGCTCTCAGGCGTAGTGTTTACAGCTGGTATATGTTTTTCCCCGATAATGGCCTCAATAGTTCCGATAAGGCCTACCTTCCTGCCGGCGTTCTCAAGGATTGACTTTATCATATAGGTGGTAGTCGTCTTTCCCTTTGTACCGGTGATTCCGATAACAGGAATCTTATCTGCCGGATGGTCAAACCAGGCAGCTGAAAGAAGAGCAAGAGCCTCTCTTGTATCAGCTGACTTTATCACGGCAACAGTGTCCGGAACCTCGACGTCCTTTTCCACTACAACGCCTGCTGCCCCGGCCTCTACAACCTGCTGTATATAGTTATGCCCGTCAGCGTTTGCGCCTACTATAGCTACATAGAGGCTGCCCTTCTCTACTTTTCTCGAATCGTATACGAGGCTTGTGATCTCAGTCTCGGCAGAGCCACTTTCAAGGATGAGATTTGTATTCTTAATCAGTTCTTTTATTTTTTTCATCATTAAATTCCTTTATTTTCCTGAGTACGCCTCTTCGCAGTACTTGCACCTGTAGACCTCGTTCTTCTCGTCGGTAAGGACAAAGACCTGGTCGAGTTCCTGCTCGATAGAGGTGATGCAGCGCGGGTTCTTGCAGCGGATCACGTTCTTAAGCATCTTCGGAAGAGAGAGCTTCTCTTTTGAAATGATTGTGTCATTTTTTATCACATCAACTGTGATGTTGTGATCTATGTAGCCAATGATATCGAGGTCGATAGAGCCTAAAGGACATTCGATTTTAATGATGTCCTTGTGTCCCATCTTTTTACTCTTCGCATTCATGATCATTGCGACTGTCGTGTCCTTAAGCTCACCAAGCTTCAGGTAGTCATAGATCTTCATGCTCATCCCGGCCTTGATATGGTCTAATACATATCCTTCATGGATTCCACTGATATTTAGCATTTACTTCCTCCCTCCTCAGTCGATGGCTGTGGGATGTTCTTGTCTACCTGGATTCCAAGCAGTGTGAGTATCAGCGCCATCCTGATAAATACAGCCTTTTTAGCCTGTGTAAAATACTGTGCCCTCGGGTCGTCATCTACCTCAACCGAAATCTCATTTACTCTCGGAAGCGGATGCATAACAATCATGTCATCGCGGCCGAGCTGCATTTTATTTTTGTCAAGTATATAGAGGTCCTTCAACCTGACGTAATCCTCCTCGTTGAAAAATCTCTCCTTCTGAACTCTTGTCATATAGAGCACATCGAGGTCAGGCATAGCCTTCTCGAGACTCTCTGTCTCCTCGTAGGTAGCACCGCTCTTTTCTAAGACGTCCTCTCTGATGTATGAAGGAAGCTTCAGCTCCTCAGGTGAGATCAGGACAAAATGAACGCCCTCATACCTGACTAAGGCTGAGATCAGTGAATGCACGGTTCGACCAAACTTCAAATCTCCGCAGAGTCCGATTGTGAAGTGATCAAGTCTGCCCTTAAGTGATTTAATAGTGTAGAGGTCTGCTAAGGTCTGTGTAGGATGTGCATGGCCTCCATCACCTGCGTTTATAACAGGTATCTCTGAATGAAGTGACGCTACTAACGGAGCACCCTCCTTCGGATGTCTCATAGCACAGATATCTGCATATCCTGAAATAATTCTTATAGTATCGGAAACGCTCTCTCCCTTTGCTGCTGACGATGAATCAGCAGATGCAAATCCAAGTGTCTGTCCTCCGAGACGAAGCATTGCCGATTCGAATGAAAGCCTGGTTCTCGTAGATGGCTCATAAAAACATGTAGCAAGCCTTTTTCCATCGCAGGCATGCGAATATTTCTGCTGATTTTTCTCAATGTCGGCAGCTAAGCCCATCAGCTCATCAAGCTCCTCGACCGAAAAATCCAGCGGACTCATACAGTGGCGCATTTTTATCTCCTTTATCTGCAGGACAAAAATCCTGAAGATAGTATACCGCTTTTTTCAGATTTTGGATAGAGGAAAACAAGTTTCAATCTTTTTAATAAAATTTTAATGGTAATAGACCGGTCAAGCTACTATAATTAATTAAAGAAACTGTACTATATAGTTGACTTGACTGTTAATTCATATTTTCAGGAGTTATAGTTATGTTTGGTATTATAGTAGCAGACAAGAACAGCCTGTCTTCTGATGAAACAGCTAAATACGATGCCTATCACTGCGGGCTGTGCAAGGCTCTGCGCGATGTAGGCGGCACAAAGGCTAAAGCAGTCCTTAGCTATGACATGACCTTTTTATATATACTGCTCTCAGGGCTCTACGAGGATGAGCCGGAAGGCAGTTCTTTTTACTGCTCTACTCACCCGCTGTCAAAGCATTACTGTTTCTCAGGCGATATAGCTTCATACATGGCAGAGATGTCGATTCTGATGACATACACCCGAATGGTCTGTGACTCGTGCAGCAGTGGCAGCAATGAGCAGAAATTCATCAACTCTCTCAGCGGAACAGTAAAACAGATAGAGGAGAAATATCCTTCACAGGCGGAGGTATGTAAAAAGTCCATCGTCTCCATCCGCGACTCTGCTAGAAGAAATGAAGAGAACGAGCAGCTCGCTGCCTGCAGGGTAGGTGAGATTTTTGGCACTGCTCTTCTCATGCGAAAAGACGAATTAGAGCATGATCTCTACGATGTAGGTTTCTATCTGGGCAAATTTTATTTTTTGATGGGAGCGCATCTGAGCCGTACAAATGACAAGTACGCAGGTATCTACAATCCTCTGATCATAAAGGAAGAGAAGGATCCTGCCGGCTATGAGAGCGCTATCCGCGCAAATCTCAAGAGTCTTATTCACGAGGCAGAGAAGTCACTTGAGCGGCTTCCTGTTAAGCACGATGTCACAATCCTTAAGAATGTTCTTGAATCCGGAGTCTGGCAGAAGTATAATTCTTCAAACGAGAAAGTTCATAAGCAGCTAAAAGGCGCGCATCATTTTTTCATCTAAAAATAAAACGCACCTTTAATACTTTAGCAATATAATTCAGGAGTCAAATGGATAAAAAGGATCTTAGCGAGCTAAAACAGGCTCGCATTTTTAATAACATAACTGAAGAACAGATTGAAAGCCTTATGGACTGCGTCCAGGGCTCTATCCGTAATTTTCCAAAAGGCAGCACTGTCTTTTCTGCCGGTGACCAAATCGACTCGATTGGAGTCGTAATGGAGGGACAGCTCGAGGTAGAGTCCTTGGATTATTGGGGAAATACCGCGATCATCAACCTTATAAATCCGGGCGAGATCTTTGGAGAAGCCTATGCCTCTGCCGACGCCGAGCCTCTGCCAAACGATGTGATAGCGCTTTCAGAGAGCCGCGTCCTCTTTATGAATATGCAGCACATCTTAACCCAGTGCCAGCGCGCCTGTTCCTTTCACAACCAGCTGATTCAAAATCTCTTCACGATAGCTACCCGCCGTAACCGCTACATGAACCGCAAGATCAGCCACATGTCGAAGCGCACTACCCGCGAGAAGCTGCTCTCCTATCTCTCGGATATAGCCCAGCAGAAGGAATCGAACAGCTTCCAGATTCCGTTCGACCGTCAGCAGCTCGCCGACTACCTCTCAGTCGAGAGATCAGCAATGAGCGCCGAGCTTTCACGCATGGCAAAGGACGGCCTGATCAAGTACCATAAGAATCAGTTTGAGCTCTTGGACCAGTAATCAAAGAGTCTTTATAAATCTCATAAATGCCTCATGTCCCTCTGGTGTGAGCTTGAAGACTCCGGCATCCTCTAAGACCTGTCTGAATACCTGTCCGACTTCCTCGCGGAGGATGCCCTCGACATTCTCCTTGGTGAAGCCATGCGGATACTTAGGCCTTATCTCGTCAACCCAGTCTGCATGCTTTGCCAGTTCTTCGTTGTCACGTATATTTTTTCCAGAGACAAGTGCGTCTGCGAGATCCTCAAAAATCTCCTTCTTAAGACGGGACGGAAGAACCGCGAGTCCCATAACCTCGATAAGACCGATATTCTCCTTTTTAATGTGATGGAGATTCTCGTGCGGATGGAAAACTCCGAGCGGATGCTCTTTCGTCGTGATGTTATTTCTCAGAGCGAGGTCGAGCTCGTAGATATCTCCGTGCTTTCTTGCGATAGGAGTTATAGTATTATGTGGCTCACCGTCTGTCTCTGCAAAAATAAACGCACTCTCGTCCGTATATCCTCTCCAGACATTAAGGATATGGTCTGCCAGGTCGATTACTCTCTCCCTGTCCTTACCCTGAAGTCTGATTACTGAAAGCGGCCATTTTATGATTCCGCTTGTCACGTCCTCGTAACCTGGAATAGTGAATTTATCAGTGAAATCAGCCTTTTCCATAGCGAAGGTATAGTGTCCGCCCTGGAAATGGTCATGTGTCAGGATAGAGCCTCCAACGATTGGAAGGTCTGCGTTCGAGCCAAGGAAATAGTGCGGGAACTGTCCTATAAAGTCAAATAGCTTTGTAAAGGCAGCTCTGTCTATTTTCATCGGGGTGTGCTCTCCGTTAAATACGATGCAGTGCTCATTGAAGTAGACATACGGAGAATACTGGAACCCCCATCTCGTTCCGTTAACTGTGATAGGGATAATTCTGTGGTTCTCTCTGGCAGGATGATTAAGTCTTCCGGCATAGCCCTCGTTCTCTATGCAGAGCTGACATTTAGGATAAGATGACTGCTTTGCATTTCTTGCAGCTGCAATAGCCTTCGGATCCTTCTCAGGCTTTGAAAGATTTATAGTGATATCGAGATCTCCATAAGGAGTAGCAGTCTTCCATCTGAGATCCTTCTTCACCCTGTAGGTCCTGATGTAATTGGTCTTCTGTGAGAAATCATAGAACCAGTCAGTTGCAGTCTCCGGTGACTCCCTGTACTTCTCCCAGAAAACTCTCTGAACCTCCGCCGGTCTCGGGGTAAGGCAGTTCATAAGAGCTGTGTCGAAAAGGTCCTTCTCTGTGATCGAATCCTCGATAAGTCCACGCCTTACAGCCTCGTCTAAAAGTCCGTTAAGAATATCCTCAAGTGACTCGTCAGTGGTCTCGACTGAATCATCGTAGCTGTCCTCGTGCATCTCGCGAAGCAGCAGATTCGTAGTATATATGCGCTCGCACTCCGGTGTGAGGCCCGAATTTATACCATAATTAACCAGTTCCTTTATGTACCCAGAAAGCATCTCTAAAGCACCTCCATATTTTAATTCAACAGAAAGACTCCATTCACTGATCTATCAGCTTGAAAAAATAAAATCTCACAGTCGAAAAAATCAGTATCTGAAGTTCCCTTCAACTGTTATCATTCTATCGCGGCAGAAAAAAGACTTCAACGTTCTGGTTGCCGTATAATAGTAAAATATTGTGGAATGCTTTACTTCGCACCCTCACGCAACTGCCTTGCGCTCTCCCGTACCGCGTCCGTTATGACATCGCCGCCGAGCATTCTCGCAAGCTCGTCTATGATCTCATCCTCTGAAAGCGGTCTGATGCTTGAAACAGTGGAGTCGGAGGTAGCGGACTTTTCTATCAGGAAATGCCTGTCTGAAAGTGCTGCGATCTGCGGCAGGTGAGTTATGAGAATAACCTGTCTTCCAACAGAGACCTTCTTCAATTCTCTGGCCACTGCTGAGGCAGTTCGTCCACTGATACCGGTATCTATCTCATCGAAGATCATGGTCTTGATATCGTCAGCTGAGGCAAGAACAGTTTTTAGAGCGAGCATAATTCGGCTCATCTCACCGCCTGATGCCACCTGTGACAGAGGCTTCATCGGCTCACCAGGGTTGGTAGATATCATGAACTGGCCTTCATTAAATCCAGAAAACGAATAGGATGTTCTTGTGAGCTCCACCTCAAAATCCGCTTTCAAAAAGTTCAGGTTTTTTAACGATTCTTTTACTTTTTCAGAAAGAGCTTCAGCGCCTTTTTTTCTGATATCCTCAGCTTTTTCGCAGAGTTTATTCAAAGCCTTTGAAGTATCTTCGAGCTTCTTTTTAAGGCCTGCTACATAGTTCTCATGGTCATTAAGCTGCTCTAATTTCTCGTCGGCTTCTTCCTTTGACTTGTAGATATCCTCAATTGTACGGCCATATTTCTGCTTCAGATCATTTATCAAATCAAGTCTTCTCGTAACCTGATCGAACTCAGCCGGATCAAAGGTCAGGTTCTCAGCAGTCGACACCAGCTCATGCGAAAAGCTCTCAAGGATATCATAGGCATCTGAAAGAGTCTTCCCTAAGTCCTCTACCGACTCATCATAGTCAGATATAGCGGCGAGACTCCTCTGGGATTCCCCAATCCGTGAGAGCACGTCTTCACCCTCAAAGAGCAGGTTCTGCACCTCTGAAAGATTCTTTGCGACCTTCTCAGAGCCTGCCATTTTTTTATAGGTGGCCTCGAGCTCCTCGTCCTCGCCCGGCTTTAAATCAGCCTCTTCAATCTCCTCTGAGACATGTCTGTAATACGAGATATCCCGCTTCTGCTGAGCCTCATCGATATCAGCCTCCTCAATACTTTTCTTAATCGAGATATACTCCTTATAGACCGGAGCCAACTCCTCAAGTACAGGATCAAGGTCCTTTTTTACGAATTCATCCAAAAGGCGCAGATGCTTCTTCGGATCAGAGAGTGACTGGTGCTCGTTCTGACCATAGATATCGAGGAGCAGATCACCAGCTTTTTTAAGCCGTGCCGCCGGAACTGTCTCACCATTGAGCCTTGCCTGACTCTTGCCCTCTTTTATTTTTCTTGAAAAAATAAGCTGCCCGTCCTCCGGTTCAAAATCAGCCTCTCTAAGCCTCTTCTCCTCGGTTTCATCCAGCGAAAAAATGGCCTCGACATAGGCATCTCTCCCTGTATCGCGGACCATTCCCTTATCAATCTTTCCACCCAGCGCGAGGCTTAGCGCGCCAAGAATTATGGACTTTCCGGCACCAGTCTCACCTGTGAGCACGTTAAGTCCCTCTGTGAATTCTATCTCCTCTTTTTCTATCAGAGCGAGGTTTTCTACTCTTAAGCTGTATAGCATAAATACCCCCTTTTCAAAGTAAAATATGTCATCCCTTTTGCGTCTGTTTTTTCATTATGCACTACGGAAATTCTTTTTGCAAGCACATTAAAAATTTTTAGCTTCAAATCTTAAGCCTCAATCCCTGTCGATAATAAGTCTCAGCTTTCCCATCAGATTTACGACATCATCAATGCTTCGCACAGCGCACATGATCGTATCGTCACCTGCTATAGTGCCGACGATCTCATTGAAATGCATCGAGTCGAGGGCGGCCGCAACTGCCATCGCCATTCCTGAAACAGTCTTTATCACAAGGATATTTACGGCATTGTCCATCGCGATAAATCCATCGCGGAAGACTCTCTCGTACTTTTCCTTTACATCTTCGTCGCTCTCGCGAAGCGCCACATAGTGCAGCTTTCCGTGAGTCTCAATCTTCGTCAGCTTCATTTCACGGATATCACGGGAGACAGTCGCCTGAGTCACATCAAAACCGACTTCCCGAAGTTTCTGCATCAGTTCTTCCTGAGTCCCAATCTCGTATCTGACGATAAGTTCCAGAATTTTCTGCTGTCTTTTATTTTTCAAAGAAATCCTCCCTCGCAGGGCAAACTTCAACAGTCCTCAGTCGGCCTGAAGCTTCTCACGGATGCGGTCCAAGAAGTTTATCTGTGCCAGCCTTACGAAACGGACTGTCTCGTTCGAGCGCACGATCTCAACGCTGTCTCCGTCATTTAGACCAATCGAAATACTTCCATCAAAGGCCACTGCCGACTTAAGTTCCTCCTGATTTCTCTTCGTAACTGTCGCACGGATCTTAGCTGAGGCGTCAAGCACAATACTCCGCTGTCCGACCAGATGAGCGTTGAGCGGCGACATCAGGATCAGGTTAGTCTTCGGCTCGACGATAGGCCCGCCGGCTGAAAGATTATAGGCCGTAGAACCTGTAGGTGTCGCAAAGATAACTCCGTCTCCGTTAAACGAAGAAAGTCTCTCACCGTTTACATCGATGTTTAAGTGCACGACCTGAAGACCATTTCTTGAGGTAAGCACGATATCATTAAGCGCATGCCTCAATTCACTCTTAGGCGTTCCATCCGCAGATAGAACTCTTCCAGAAAGCAGCATCCGCTCCTCAACCTCGTAATCATTATCAAAAAGCCTTAAGAGAGCGTCCTTATAATTAGAGTCGTCGAGGTCACATAGATAGCCTATATGACCTTTGTTAAGTCCTAAAATCGGAACCTTCGCACTTATTGTTCTCATAGCTGCTCTTATCATCGTACCGTCGCCGCCGATTGTAAGAATACAGTCAGTGTTTTCAGGAACCTTTAGCGGCTCTAATGAAGCTTTTCTAAGCAGAGTCCCTGTACACGCGTCGCCGCCATTTTCTCTGATAAACTCAGTTACCGAGGAAATGAAATTCCGGGTACTCTCTGAATCTTCCTTGGTAAGAATAAAAAAATTCTTCATCGCTTGTCAAGTGCCTCATGCGCTTCTGCCACAACAGCTGCTATGTCAATCTGCTCCGACTCCCCCGCGTTTTTTACTATATACATCAGATATTCGATGTTCCCATTCGGTCCCTTAATCGGCGAAAATGTTAGACCTTTTACAGTAAAGCCCAAGGCCTCTGTAAATTCAAACACCTCAGCTATGACCTCTCTATGGACCTTAGGATTTCTGACCACGCCGCGTTTTCCGACATTGTCCCTGCCGGCCTCGAACTGTGGCTTTATAAGGCAGATCATCGAGCCGTTTTCTTTTAGTATAGGAAAAACAGCCGGCAGGATTTTAGACAGTGATATAAACGAAACGTCGCACGAGGCGAAGTCCAATGACTCTCCGATATCCTCTGGCTTCAGGTATCTGACATTGGTCTTTTCCATTAGGACTACGCGTGGGTCCTGCCGCAGGCTCCAGTCGAACTGACCGTATCCCACATCGACACTGAAGACCTTTGAGGCACCATTTTGAAGCATGCAGTCAGTAAAGCCACCGGTAGAGGCTCCTATGTCCATACATACAGCTTCACTTAAATCTACCGGAAAGGTTTTTAAAGCCTTTTCGAGCTTCAGACCTCCACGGCTTACATACGCCAGCTTCTTACCATGGAGCTCTATCAGGCTGTTCTCATCGAAGTTGGTACCTGGCTTGTCCTCGCGCTGATTTTCGACGAAGACCTTTCCCTCCATGATGTAGGCCTTGGCCTTTTCTCTCGAAGGTGCCAGGCCCTTTTCTACAAGGAGGACGTCAAGCCTTTTTTTCATCTGAATCCTCCTTTATACCAAGTGCCTCTTCAATCCGCTTTGCGATCGAATCAGCATCCAAACCCTCGTCACAGCAGAGCTCATCGACACTGCCTTGAGGTACGAACTCGTCAGGTATTGATATATTGATAAAATCACCGTCAAATCCGGCGTCCGCAAGGATCGAGAGCACATGCTCACCGAAGCCTCCGGAGCGGACATTTTCCTCCAGGGAGACTATGACATCATAATCCTTCGCTGCATCAGTTAAATATTCTTTATCTATTGGAGAGGCAAATCTGGCGTTTACAACGCTCGCAGATATATCAATTCTTTTAAGTATCGAAGCGGCATCCTCCGCTCTCTTCACCATACTCCCGATTGCAAAAAGCAGTACCCTTGCATCCTTTGGCTCGCTTATAGCCTCACATTTCCCGAGCTCAATCGGACTTCTGTGCTCAGGCTCCATAATGCAGGCCTCGCCTCTCGGATAACGGACAGCTACAGGAGAATCCATCTTATCAATCGCGAAGTCAAGCATATCTGAAAGCTCCATAGCATCCTTCGGTGCCATGACTGTCATTCCCGGAATCATAGACAGATATGACAGGTCAAAAATACCCTGGTGGGTTATGCCGTCTCTTCCGACTATTCCTGCCCTGTCGACCGCAAAAATCACATGGCTTCCCTCTATAGCCACATCGTGTATAAGCTCGTCAAAGCCTCTCTGAAGGAATGACGAGTAAACAGAAAATACCGGGATCATCCCGCCCTCGGCGAGAGCTGATGAGAAGGTGACAGCGTGAGCCTCGGCAATTCCCACATCGAAAAATCTCTCAGGGAACAGCCTCTTGAATTCAGCAAGTCCGCAGCCAAGTGCCATAGCAGCTGTGACAGCGGCGACGCGGTCATTTTTTAAGGCGTTACGAACGAGAGCATTCGAGAATACCTCAGTATAGGTCGGATACTCATTCGCTACCTTCTGCTTTCCAGTCTTTATGTCAAACGGGCCGACTCCATGGAAATGCGCCGGATGTGTCTCCGCCGGACGATAGCCCTTACCCTTCTTGGTAAGCACATGGATAAGCACAGGTCCCTGATACTTAAGTGCCCTTCCGATAATTCTGGTCATTGCCTCTATGTCATGGCCATCGACCGGGCCTAAGTACATGATTCCCAGGTTCTCGAATATCATTCCAGGTACAACGAGCTGCTTGATGCCATTCTTCGCATGACGTAAGAATTGAATCATAGCCTCGCCGCCCGGGACCTTATGCAGGTAATCCTCCATACCAGATTTGAGTCCGGTGTACTGCTCACTTGTGCGCATTTTGGCCAGATGCTCGCTCATTCCACCGACATTCGGCGAGATGGACATCTGGTTGTCATTCAGGATTATAGTTAAGTTCGACTTAAGTGTTGAAGCGTTATTAAGCCCCTCATAGGCGAGGCCACCAGTCATGGCTCCGTCTCCTATGACAGCCACGATATTCTCACTCTGACCTGTCAGTTCTCTCGCTTTTGCAAAGCCAAGAGCAACCGAAATAGAGGTCGAGCTGTGTCCAGAAATAAACGCGTCGCAGTCACTTTCATTCGGGTTTGAAAATCCGGTGATACCATCCTTTTTACGAAGAGTGGAAAACTGATCCTTCCTGCCTGTAAGGATTTTGTGAGCATAGGACTGGTGTCCGACGTCCCAAATCAGCTTGTCATCCGGAAAATCAAGGACACGGTGGAGAGCAATTGTCAGCTCTATATCGCCCAGGTTACTGGCTAAATGTCCCCCATTCTCTGAGACTCTCTTTACTATGAACTGTCTCAGCTCACGCGCAAGAAGCGGAAGCTCATCTGAAGACAGTTTTTTTATGTCATCTGGTTCGTTTATTTTTTCTAAAACCATCAATTATTTCTCTCTGTAAGTGAGCCAAAAAGCTCAATAATAAACTCTCTCTCCTCTTCACTCTTCACACCGGAAAGCTGCTTTATATATCCACATGCCTCGTCTGTAAGAGCTTTTACAGCCTCCTCACTTTCATCGATTCCGTGAATAGAAGCGTAGGTGCTCTTTTGGTTCTTCTCATCCTGCCCTACTGACTTTCCAAGAGTCTTTTCATCTCCTGTGATATCGAGGATATCGTCTCTTATCTGAAAGGCCTTGCCAAGTGCTGAACCGGCTCTTCTGATAAGCTCTATGTCAGCCTCGTCTGCTCCTCCAAGAGAGGCTCCAGCCATCATAGCGGCCTCAAGCAGTGCAGATGTCTTATTCTCATAGATGTATTCGAGCTCATTCTCTGTTACATCACGCTTATCCTTATCGCTTTCGACATCCAGGCTCTGCCCGCCTGCCATTCCATTTATTCCAGCCTTTTCAGCAATGATCTGAAAAGCCCTTGCTGCGCGGATTCCCTTGATCTGGTCGAGTGCCACCTGCTTTAGGACCTGATGAGAAATGATAGTAAACGCCTCGCTTAAAAGTCCGTCTCCCGCAAGAATTCCCATAGCCTCTCCAAAGGCTGCATGAGTCGTCGGGTTCCCACGGCGGAGCATATCGTTATCCATTGCCGGCAGGTCGTCGTGTACAAGTGAGTAGGTGTGGATAAACTCCATAGCCGCCATAAATGGAGCAGCATCAGCTTCTGTGGCACCATACATTCTTGCAAACGACAGTAGAAGAATTGGTCTGAGTCTCTTTCCACCAACCCTTACGCTGTAATTCATAGCCTTGAGAAGAGTCTTGTCATAACCACTCTCCTCAGGCAGAAATGAAAGGACAATTCTATCTGCTTCTTCTTTTTTAAGCGAAAGGTAAGACATCTGAACCTCCTGCCCCATTGCTTGACGAACCGTCAACCGGAGTCTCCTCAAAATTACTTACAGAGCCGTCAGCCTCGAGCTTCTCTACTTTTCTCTGAACGTCCTCTATGCGCATGGTCGCCGATTTGATAAGCTTCATCCCCTGCTCATAGAGGCCGAATGAGTCCTCTAATGACACGTCAGGGGACTCCATCTGTGCCGCTATCTGATCAAGCTTTGCTAATGATTCTTCTATCGTCAATTCTTTTTTCTCAGCCATTTTTCTCCACCTTCCTGGCCTGGGCCTCTATAGTACCGTCCTTTAATCTCACTGAAAAAATATCGTCTTTTTTAATCTGCGTCACACTCGTAACTCTTCCGCTCTCGCTGCTTACATAGGCGAAGCCAGCTGCAATTTTCTTCACTGGGTTTGAAAGCTCAAGTCTCTGCGCAGAAAGTGCCAAGATATGCCTAGCGTCGGAAAGCTTTTTTGACATGTCACCTGAAAGTCTCGGCTGAATAAGCTCGATTTCATGCTTTGTATCCGAAAACTTTCCAGCCATTACTACTGAAAGCCTTGGTGTCATCAGCGCAAGTCTTCTCTGGCCAGCGTTTATTTTTACATCAAAGGCGCTCTTCATAATCTGTGCGTACTGGCTCAGTGCATTCGAAGCCTGCATGCTCCTCGAATTGAATGACTCATGCATCCTCTCGGAGAGCCTCATGATATCCATCATCGCGCGGTTAGCTCTCTCCTTAGGAGATGCGACAACAATTCTTTTCTGAAGTGAAAGGAGCCTGTTCCTCGCAGATAAGGTCTTCCCATTCAGCGCGTTGCCAAGCTGCTGCTGTTTTTTTCTGATATCTGATAAAAACTCGTCGTATGAAAAAACCGCCAGCTCTGCCGCAGCCGATGGTGTCGGAGCACGCAGGTCCGCCACATAATCGGCGATCGTAGTATCTGTCTCGTGACCAACTGCGGAGATCACAGGCGTATTACATGAAAAAATGGCTCTTGCCACTGTCTCGGTGTTAAAAGCCATCAGATCTTCTAACGAGCCTCCGCCCCTGCCACAGATGATCACATCGCAGTTCATCTGGTCAAGTCTATTAAGAGCTGCTGCCACCGAATCTGCCGCACTCTCACCCTGAACCGATGCCGGTGCTAAAAGTATCTGCACATGAGGATTTCTCCTCTCAGATACCTGCATGATATCGTGAATTACAGCACCTGTCGGAGCAGTAACTACGCCGATCTTAAAGCAATACTTAGGGATTGGCTTCTTATAGGCGGTATCGAACATTCCCATCTCGCGGAGCTCTTTTTTTAGAGCCTCAACCTTCGCGGCAAGCTCTCCCTCACCCGCTGGCTCTATCTGCTCCGCATAGATCTGGTACATGCCGCCCTTCTCGTAGACGCCAATGCTTCCGGTGACAACGACCTTGTCTCCGGCCTTCATCTGAAACCTTAGTCCATTCACTCTATAGGACCGGAACATTACAGCCTTGATGGCTGCCTTATCATCTTTTAGTGTAAAATAAATATGACCGCTCGAGTGATAGGTGAGGTTCGACACCTCACCAGTGACAGATACTCTGCGGAGCATCATATCATCCTCCAAAAGTCCTGCCACATAATGGTTGATCACTGAAACGGTATATATACGTTTATTCATTTGGTTTTTCTTCAGCTGGTGCCTTCGCAGGCTCTTCAATTCCCAAAGCCTTTATGATACGGCTTAAGACTCCATTTACAAATGAGCCTGATTTCTCAGTGCCGTATTTCTTTGCCAGCTCTACAGCTTCGTTTATAGAAACCTTCGTCGGGATAGTATCGTCGTACTTGATCTCATAGACGGCAAGTCTTAGGATCGTAAGATCGACCTTTGCCATACGACTGGTCTTCCATCCCGTGACATTCTCATTAATCAAAGCATCAATATCTGTCAGGTGAGCTCTTATAGCCTCGACCTTATCGTTAATCAGTTTCAGGTCAGCCTCACCGATTCCATTACCCAGCTCAGGCTCTATGTATGGGCGGATTTCTGCCTCCGGGTCAAGAGTCTCGAGCTCGTCGCTTGCCTTTACGACATCAGCATAACCCTCATCTGGATAGAACTGCGACATGAAAAGCCGCTTGAATGTCTCTTCTCTTCTTCTGGTCTGGTTCATGCCTGTTCACCTGTAGAATTGACCTCTACTGAGGCAATACGGATATCGACCTCTTTTACCTGGATGCCGGTCATATTCGTCACGTTTGTCTTGACCTTCTCCTGAATCTCGTGGCAAACCTTTGGAACCTCGTAGCCGTACTTAAGAACAACTGCAAGTCTTACTGTGATAGAGCCGTCCTCTTCTCTGATGATATGGATGCCCTTTGAAAGCTTGCTTGCTCCCGCATGGGAAATATTCTCTCTGGTAAGTCCGTTTCCAATATATGATATGCCTTCTACATCACTTGCTGCAAGGCCCGCAATAGCTGCCATGACCTCATCTGTGACAGTAACGCCTTCCTCTACTGTAAATGTATTCTCTGCCATTTTTGTCCTCCTTCATTTGATAGGATGGTTTTATTTAATTGATTATAACAAATACTCAGCTTACTTTCCACTACTTTTATTATTCTTTCGGTGCTTTTTGATGGCGTCTTCAAGTATTTCGCGCGTCTTTTCAAGCTCCTGCTCACTGATCTCTTTATTGGAAAAATCAGCCCTGTCAAGCACCGATGACACTTCCTTTTTAGAGGAGTCATCACTGTCTGAAAGCAGATATTCGACCTGCTGGCTGTAGTTTACTTTTTTCCCATAGACAGGATCGTGGCGGCGCATCCAACTCGTCTCGTGGTCAAACCACAGAACAAGCTTTCCTGAATTGTCTGCAGCTGAAAACTCTTTTCTGTATTCCCGTTCATCGTTTATTTTTCGAAGAAGTATTATAACAAGCGGGCTCAGGAACAGTAGAATAATAACTAAGAAAAATATACGAAGTCCGCCCGGGCCTGCTGAGAATCTTCCAATGCCCGCGTTATCGCTGTTGTCTGCTGTATCATTTGCCTGCTGCGAATCAGCGTTATCCGAGCTGCTGCTTCCGCCTGAAACCAGATCAAAGAACGAAGAAAGGATTCCGTTACTGTCGCCGGAATCTCTTGAGGCAGGAGTCACATCAGCTACTGTCCAGCCTTCCTTCTTACCATAGACTTCGACCCAGGCGTGAGCGCTTGCATCCGGAACAGAGACCTTTATCACACCTGTATCTCCGAGCTCATTGTAGCCATTATAGTAATCCATGTAGTTAAGGTCATTTTCAGCCTCAGCTGTATCTGAAATCCTGTCAAAATCAATGACATAGCCCTCACAATATCTCGCCGGTATTCCCAAGTAGCGGAGAATAAGAACTGCAGAGCTGGCGAAGTGCGCGCAGTAGCCCTTTTTATTCGTATCCAGGAAATAGCTGACGAAATCCTGATTCTTAGGAGTTGCGCCAGGGCGCAGGGTGTAAGGGTAATTTTTCTGGAAATACGCAGAGATTATAGAAACTGCCTGATCTGCATCCATGCCCTTTGTAAGTCCGGCAGCCCTGCAGAATTTCTCAACTGATTTCTTATCCTGATCCGGAACCTTCAGGTATTTATCGTCAACTGATTTTCCACCGGCTGAAAGCTCTCCCTTATTAGTAAGCGGATAGTAGGTCACTTCCTCTGTAGTATCATCAATTGACCGGGCTTCATCGGAATAGTAAGGGAGATAGGTTCCCTTCGGAGCTCCGACATTTTCTATCTGCATCATTCCCTTTGCCACTCCGTTTGCGCCAGCGCGCGAGCTGCTTTTATTATACTTTGACAACAGGTCAGATGTTTCCTCGGATACACCCTCCTGATCAGTAATATCCGAGCGTGACCAGTAATTTTCAACCGGATTGTATTTATCGAAAGCAAAGCCCCGCAGATAGACCCGGCTCTGAGTATATGGCACAAATGTCACATCGAGGTCAGGCTGGTTATCGTTTCTGAGCTGTGACACGCCGCCCAGCTTTCCGGAGTTCAAGCCTCCGGTCGACGGATATCTGTTAAAAAGGCCATCAAAGCCTAAGAGCATCGCATTTTTTACGGTATCCTCGCCTGCCTTTTTCACAGAGCTTACCGTTACTCTCTCATCATAGGATTTTTCAAAAAATAATGCCGGAAACGAAAATGCAAATACAAGGGCACCTGTAAAAAGTATCAGCTGCATAAATATAGTGACACTGTTTACATACGTAAAACCCTTTTTTGTCCTGCTGTATCCGGTTTCCGAACGCGAGAGCCTGTAATGTCCTGATGACCTGAGCACATAGGTCATGAAAAGTCCGCTGAGAAGCGCTGCCGCATAAAACGGCGAAGGCACCAGCTTCATGTAAATCGGCAGGAGATTCAAGGTCACTGTAAGTATAACCGTAATCACATAGCCGGCTCTTACTATTACCGCACTCATAAGTAAAAATTCAAGTGCAGCCGCCCAGACTATCGCAAATACTGTTACTGTCAGATTCCTGTCAGCAATCCTCTCGGTGTATGTCTTCATTCCAGTCGTATTGAAATAGTCCGAAATCCTGCTGACCGTTTTGTTTACAACCGCATAAAAGCCCGAATTCACATAGTTCCTGAAATAAATGATAAATGCAGTGAACACTACAAAGAAAAGCAACGCACCGAGATTTTCTTTTCTTTTTGTCCTGTAAAAATAAGAAAAATAAAAGCCCATGGCAATGATTGCCACGTTAACCAAAAATGGATTATAAGTAACCGATATGGATGACAGATAAAATCCTATGCTTCCGGACGTCAGAAGGCAGACTATGACTGCTTTGAAAAATATCGTCTGATTTTTATTTTTTTCTGCGTCCTCTATTAAAGGCCTTACTACTGCTCCTACACAGAGCTCTTCAGGCCACTCCTGTATTTTTTTCATATCTGCACATATCCGGTGACCTGTGGGTTGATGCTCTCCATCAATTCTGCCGGGTCAGCTTCCGTATTTATCTGTGTCATGTAAATCTCTCTGTATGCCTCGTCGATATCGTCCGCGTATAGAATTTTTTTCTGATGAAAGGTGTATTCCGGCTCGCTCCACCAGAGCAGGGTGACATTCGTCTTCTCTGCCACAAGCTCCTTCAAAAGCGAGTAGCACTCAGTCAGATTGTTCTCTGTCTCAGCCGCCGTATCTCCGCACCAGAGCAGCACAAAAAGCATCTGGTCAGACCTGCCTTCACGCTGTTTTACCATCAGGTCATCTCTTTTGGCCGAAGCCTTCCAGTGTATGTCACGAGGCCTGTCTCCCGGCGCATACTCTCTGATTTCTGAAATATCAGTAGTGTCGTTTCCGCGTGCCGTAGACTCATCTGCTTCTGTCATCTGCGACTCGAGGCTTCCAAGCTTCTCGTCCTCTATCTCAACCGGCTTTGGAAATACAGAAATCTCAACTGTAGAATCAAGTGGGATCATCACCTCCGCAAAGCCTAGGAGGTCTCTCAGCTGTGCTTTTTTCAGTGTAAAGGTATATGTCCCGAGCATTGTAAAAGTAACCGGCAGCTTCTCTCGGAAATCCTCCGCCGAGTAAAGCGGATACATGATCTCAGTATCCTGACCGCTGCCGTAGAATTCGTTTTTGGTATTCAGGGTGACCTTTATCTCCGCGGAAGGAATCATAGAATCATGCTCTATATGAATTATCACAGGCAGCTCATCGCCCTTTTCGACCGTGTCAACATCTGACTCGAGTGAGACGTCGGTCCTGCCTGCCATCAGGTATAGAAAAAGTATGTCAATCGCTCCACCCGCAAGTGCGATAAGGAGTGCGACCATTAGGAACCAGACTCTGAAATAATCGTACAGCACCAGAAGCACGATTATCCAGAGTGCGTAAATAATTATTCTTGGAATTTTAAGATGTATTTTCATAGGTCTCCTTTTATGCAGGTCTTAAACGTCTTTTTTGAAAACGCTGTTTAATATCCTGTTCAGTTTCTGCCTTCAGACACTTTGAATCAGCTCTGCCATGGCGTCGTCCATGCTCATGCCCTTTGCCTTTGCTCGGGATGACAGCTTTACCCTGTGTCCGAGAGTATCCTTTACGACCCGCTGCACGTCCTCTGCTGTCACAAAGTCGCGGTCATTTATAAAGGCCATTGCCTTTGCCATGCCAAGCATTGCGATCGTCCCTCTCGGCGATGCCCCCTGTGAAAAATTACCGCCCTGCCTGGTCTTTTCTACTAACGTTACTATGTAGTCATAAATCTCGTCCTTTACATACATCTGGGCTATTGCATCTCTTATGATTTTTAAATCCTTTGCTGTAAGCACCGGCTGTATCTGGTCTATCGGCCTCAACGCATTGCCTTTTAAAAGTGCGACTGCGTCATCATGAGCCGGGTAACCCATCGAAAGGCAGACCATGAATCTGTCGAGCTGCGACTCTGGCAGCATCTGCGTTCCTGATGAACCATATGGGTTCTCTGTTGCTATAACTATAAATGGATCCGGAAGCGCTCTCGTCTCTCCATCTACTGTCGCTGTTCCCTCTTCCATTACCTCGAGCAGTGCTGACTGCGTCTTTGGTGAGGTCCTGTTTATCTCATCTGCTAAAAACAGATTTGAAAATACCGGTCCTGCGTGAAATTCGAAGGATCCGGTATTTTTATCGTACATGGAAAAACCGAGGATATCACTCGGCAGTACGTCCGGTGTGAACTGGACTCTCTTGTAGTCGAGTGAGAGCGTCTTCGCGAAGGCCTTTGCGAGTGTCGTCTTTCCGACTCCCGGGATATCCTCCATCAGGATGTGCCCGCCCGCGATCATTGCGGCGAAGACCTTCTGCACGACGTCCTCTTTTCCCTTTATTACTGAATTTACTTTGTCACAGACTCCCTTTGCGATAATGTTCAAAACTTCCTCCTTTGAAATAACTCGTAGCCGCTGCTCGAGTAAACCAGGCCGATAAATTCATTTTACTTTACTTTCTTTAAGAATTCCATTGACAGATAGCCCTTATAACTCTTGTAGGTCACTAATGCCCAGTCGTTTTTTTTCTTGCCGGTTGCTTTGGTTACCTTCACTTTCGTTCCTTTTGGAACTGAGGTGAGGATATCACTTGTTTTATCTGGTTTCGCACGCATTGTAAGTGGTGATTCCCTGGTATTCACTTTATAAGTGCCGGCATATTTTTTGTAAAGTTTCTTAGTTGTTGTCTTCTTTGAAGTATCTGTACTCTTTGTATCTGTACTCTTTGTATCTGTTTTCTTGGTGTCTGTTTTCTTTGTATCGGTGTCCTTGGAATCGGTTTTCTTTGTGTCGTCGCTCTTATTATCTGTTGTTGTGTTTTTATTATCTGTGTCGTCTTTTTTATCCGTATCTGTCTGGTCTGTATCGTTTGCTGTATCCGGTACTACTACTGGCACGTTGACGGCCGGATTGTTTGAGATGGTCTTTGGCGGCGCCGCCTTGCTCTGGTTATATGCAGGGCGGATAAAGACACGTGTGACATCACCAGACGCCAGTGAGTGTCCATGGCTGTCCCTGTATACTCCTTTTACTAGGGATACTTTTCCACTGTAGTTGCCCTCTACCGACTGCAGGCTGTTTATCATAATTCCACAGTGCACCCAGGTTTTTGTCACTGTGCAGTAATAAAATACAAGGTCTCCCTGTTTTGGTAGAAATACCTGTGTGCCATTTGCTGCAAGCAGCTTCTGATACATACCTGATACGCTGCCATTTGTCGGTATCACGTCTGATGCTCCAGTGAGATAGGCACAATCACAGACAAAATCTGCACACCAGGCTTCTGTATAGCCCAGGTCTGCCTTCTTCTTTTCTTTCTGTACCAGTGCAACTGCGGCTATATCTGATGCCTTGTTTCCTGTAAGCAGATATGCCCTGGAATACTTGGCTGCCGCACTCTGTGTCGCATCCGCTGTTACTGCACTCACTGGAAGCTGTGCCAGAATAAGCACTGCCACTAAAATTAGTCGGTATATTTTTTTCTTTATCATCTATCTGTTTTCTCCCAATCTTATATGATGAATCTATCTTTACGCTGTAAAATCTACAATATTTTCAATTACATTCTTTTTATTCGAATGTGTTTCCTGATGAATCTGTTTTCAATATTTGAAATCCACAGTATTTTTTCGTTGGCTTTTATTTTTCCAAGAGTAGGTAGTGTTTTTAGTATAGCATATTTTCGGGCGTAGTGGTAAAATGTAGAGAGCAATTTTAAAAAATTTTTATAGTTTCAAGGAGGCATTATGAGTTTCGAAGAAGAGTACAAACAGAAACTTACTACTGCTGACGAGGCTGTTAAGTGCGTCAGAAGCGGTGACTGGGTTGACTACGGCTGGTGCGTTGGCACTCCGGAGGCCCTTGATAAGGCTCTTGCAAAGAGAGCTGATGAGCTTGTAGATGTAAATGTCAGAGGCGGAATCCTTTTCCATGTTCCTTATATCATGCAGGTTCCTGACGCTGAGAAGCATTTTTCATATAATTCATGGCACATGAGTGGTGTCGAGAGAAAAATGCTGACAACCACTAACGCTTACTTTGCTCCTATCAAGTATTCTGAGCTTCCTAGCTATTACAGAATAAACAACGCTACTCCTTCGAGAGTCGTTATGATTCAGGTCGCACCGATGGACAAGCACGGTTATTTTTCTTTCGGTCCATCTGCCTCCCACCTCGGCGCTGTCTGCGAGAAGGCTGAGGAGATCATTGTCGAGGTAAATAAAAATATGCCTCGCTGCCTTGGCGGTCATGAGTCTGAGATTCACATCTCAAAGGTTAGCGCCATCGTTGAGGGTGACAATCCTCCACTTGGCGAGATGCCTGCCGGCGGTCCTGCTTCTGATGTCGACAAGAAGGTCGCTCAGCTGATCGTTGACGAAATTCCTAACGGTGCCTGCCTCCAGCTCGGTATCGGCGGCATGCCAAATGCCGTTGGTTCTCTTATCGCTGAGTCAGACCTCAAGGACCTTTCAGTTCACACCGAGATGTATGTCGACGCCTTCGTTGATCTCGCTATGGCTGGCAAAATCAACGGTTCCAAGAAGAATATCGACCGTTATCGTCAGGTTTATGCCTTCGGTGCCGGCACCAAGAAGCTCTATGATTATCTCGACGACAACCCGGAGTGTATGAGCGCTCCTGTTGATTACACCAACGATGTAAGAGTCATTTCCCAGATTGATAATTTCATGTCTATAAACAACGCTATCGACATCGACCTCTATGGTCAGGTAAACGGTGAGTCCGCTGGTACCCGCCAGATCTCTGGTGCAGGCGGTCAGCAGGATTTCGTTCAGGGCGCTTATCTCTCAAACGGCGGTAAAAGCTTCATCTGCATGTCTTCTACCTTTACTGATAAGAAGGGCCTTGTTCACAGCCGTATCCGTCCAACACTTGCTGAGGGTTCTATCGTTACCGATACCCGTCCGCAGACTATGTATGTAGTTACTGAGTACGGTATGGTAAACCTCAAGGGACTTTCTGCCTGGGAGAGAGCTGAGTCTCTGATTTCTATCGCTCATCCTGATTTCCGTGACCAGCTGATCAAGGACGCTGAGAAGCTTCGTATGTGGAGAACTTCAAGCAAGAGATAATAATACTATGCCAGCGTGGCACGATAAACTATTCGCCTGGGACAAAAGTCCCAGGCGATTTTTATGTACAAAAATTTCCGGCTCCGCATCAAAAAATCCTATAGCATTTTTCCCATTTATATAGTATAATCGATTTGAGCAAACGGTTTCGCACGCTGAAAATCAAAAAATTCCAAGGGCGAAGCCTGTAGCATCTCGAAGGCATCGAGATTTTACCAGGAGTTATAAAAGCAGAAGGAGAAACTTATGAACAAACTCAAGGCGATTTTTTTATCCGCAATCTTAGCAGGGACAATGATCTTAGGAGCTGGCTGCACGCCAGGCACCAGGGCATCAAAAAATTCCAACTCATTTTCAGATATCCGTGGCATGGATATCTCCTCATACATCAGCGTCCAGGACGGATTTGATGCGCTGAATAAAGAAGAAAAAACCAACACCTATGGTTTTAAGGACTTCAATGGCAAGATTATCCGTGACCAGGATTTTTTCAATTTCCTTGCTAAACAGGGTATGAACTGGGTTAGAATCAAGGTCTGGAATGACCCGTACGATGAGGATGGAAACGGCTATGGCGGCGGAAATTCCGATCTGAAAAAAGCCATAAAAATGGGCAAGTGGGCAACAAAAGCCGGTATGAGAGTCCTAATCGACTTCCACTACTCAGATGACTGGGCTGACCCAGCCAGACAGACTGCACCAAAGGCCTGGGCTGATTACAAGGGAGACCCTGATAAGACATCAAAGGCCCTGTCGAAATTCACGACAGAGTCAATTGAGAAACTGTTGGATGAAGGTGTCGATGTCGGAATGATTCAGGTCGGAAACGAGACCAACAACGGTATTGCCGGCGTAGAGGCCTCAGGCGACTGGACTTCAAATGTCGGAAAAGTATACGCAGCCGGCTGCGATGCGGTTCACGAGGTGGCAAAAAAGCATAACAGAAAAATCTTAGCAGTCGTTCATTTTACCGATCCACAGAATGATACGCAGCTTCAGATTGCTGGAAATCTCGACAAGTGCAAGGTCGACTACGATGTATTCGCCACTTCCTGGTATCCTTACTGGCACGGCACAGCGGAAAGCATCACTGAGGATCTCAGCCAGATAGCTCAGAAATACAATAAAAAAGTGATGATAGCCGAGACGAGCTACGCAAATACCCTTACCGACTACGATGGCTTCGACAATACTGTAAGCGATGACAACAACGATGTTGGTGACGGAACCGTCTATCCATTCACACTTGACGGCCAGGCGAAATCATTCCACAGCGCAGTTCAGGCAGCTCTCGATGTAAAGGATTCAAATGGAAAGACAGCCGGACTCGGTGCCTTCTACTGGGAGGGCGCATGGAACGGCCTTTTGGATGTAAGCTCTCTTTCAGGCAGCGACAGGCTCGACGCAATTGCAAAGGAGAGAAAGATCTGGAACAGCTGTGGCTGCGGATGGACCTCATCTTATTCACACGATTACGATCCGACACAAACCAACGGAACAGCCGGTGGCTGCGTCATTGAAAACCAGTCATTTTTCGGACCTGACGGCAAGGCACTTGGCTCGCTGATTGCTTTTTCAAAGGATTACGATGGCACAAAGACCGTGGATCAGGATCTGACTGTAAGTGAGGTAAAAATAAACGATGAACCTCTTGAGCTTGATCCTTCTACTGAGCTTACAGCCGATGTTCTTGGAACCGCGCAGATCTATTACAAGAATGGTTCGAGAGCAACAGTCGATGTCGACTGGAACACCTCTGATGTCGAGGCCTACGAGAAGGCTAGGACAAGCGGAAATGACTACGGAAAGACATTTACGATAAACGGAACTGCCGGAGATGACAAGGCTCCTGTTTCAAGAGAGGTAACTCTCCTTAATCCGAATCTGATCAAAAACGGCGACTTCGAGACCGGTGATTTCACCGACTGGACAGTGGCTGATGGCTCAGAGGGCTACGACATCGAGACAGATTCGAACAATGTCTACAAGGGACACAACACTCTGCATTTCTACAGTGAAAGCGACTTCAGCTTTGAGCTTTCTCAAACTGTAAAAATAACCGAAGACGGCGATTACGAGGCTTCGATGATCACGAGCGGTGAATTTACCGCCTCAGACAGCTACGCCTTCATCTCAGTAGATAAAAAGTCAAAAAACGATGTCCTGAATGGCTGGCAGGCATGGAACAAGCAATCGACCGGCACCATCCATCTAAAAGCCGGCGACACAGTAAAGGTAAGCTTCGGTGTCAAAGCCACCGCCAAGAGCTGGGGCGCAATCGACGAAGTACGATTTGAAAAGAAATAAAGGTGTCAATTTAAATAAAAAACTCCGGCAAAAAGCCGAGATTTGCCGCTGTACTTTAGATATAGTTACTGCCTAGAACCTGACATCTATCCCACTTGGAGTCAACAGAAGCTCTGCCAGCTCAGCTGCATCAAAAGTATGCCCGCTGAATACGAACTCATGTGGCAGAGCGGCATAAACTTTTATTTTTCTATTGATACCATTTCCCAAAATTCTAGCGATAGCATTTTTATCTGATATCAGGCCTAATTCTATAATTCTCTGCACTAGCCTTGGAGTGCTATAGATCAGAATCTGACTTCCAGCAAACTGCTCATTAGTCTTTTCAAAAAGATCATTGATCACAGCCCTGGCTCCCTTATCCTCAGTTAACACGTGATATTTATAGTCATGAGTCCCCGGAACATGTGACATGATATGAAGACAGATTGCAAGAAGTTCTTCACCAAGGTTATCAGATGCCACCTTTTGGCTCCTGACTTCCTTAAAAAATTCTTCGTATAGATTTTTTGATGCAAGCCCTTTTCCATCTACCAGTCTGCGACGAAGACTGTCATCATGATCCAGCGTAAATCTGATAGTACTGGTCGGAATTTTTAGCATCCTCACAGCCCACATCAGATATTCGTTTATTTTTTCAGTAGAGGAAAAAGGCTCACTCAACACCGTAAACAGATCTTCTTCGTTCATTACGATGACTTTGAGTCCATGAATATTAACCATTCTGTTGATCAGGTTTATGTACTCAGGGTTCAGCCTGCCGCTTTCAGATGCCAGTTCCATCAAAATACATCTGGTGATTACGACTGTGCCGTGTTCCTGCTTTATATAATCAAGGATAAAATCCACGTCACCCGCCAATAGATTTGAATGTTCACGGAAAGAGCAGGTATCGTAAAAAAATACCTTATCGTATTTATAAAGCAGAAAGTCCGCAATCTGTTCCGGCAGCGTCGTAACTTTATCCTTTATGTCATCCCAGTTCGCAGGTACTTCACGATATCGAGCTGCCAATATTTTTCTCCCCCTTTATCTGTCTGCAAAGAGTTTTGATATTTGTAAAAGCTAAATCAAGCGACCTCTGATTTATATAGTTCTCTTTAACATATTTCTCTCCAATCTGCTGTACTAATGTTTCTAAATGTGCAGTATCATCTCTCAGTGATGGTTCCAAAATAGAGAAATCCAGCCAAAGCTCAATGAATTTATCAGACACGCTCTCCTTGTCTGTTAGCAGCAGATCACTTGTCATATCCTTCATCTCTATCAGCTCAAGCTCACAGCATCTGATAAGCACCGCCATGTATGGTGAACGATAATAATTCATCAGTTTACAGATAGTTTCAAAGATATCGTTTGATTCTTTATCAAACTTGGCGAACATCCCGCGAAAACTGTTCTCAGGCATCAGCAAGGCCCCTGCAAAAACGTTCGCTGTAAACTCATCCTCATTATCATAATAATGCTCATCGACGAACTCTATTCTCGACTGGAAATCTTTTGCTTGAAAAAATACATGATACATCTCATGAGCAAGCGCAAAATTCGAATTCACCCGTGGAATAGAAGTATTCATGGCCACATAACCCAAACCGCTGTCCCTGTAGCAGAGAGCCCCTATTTCATCATCCGAAAACGGCATCTGAAACATGATAAAGCCCCTGTACAGGAGAACGTTGCGCACTATAAGCCAGATATCTCTCATGTCACTATCTGACCTGACGTTTGTATCAGCACAAAACCTTTTTATTTCGTTATCAATATCATCGTGATTTTTTTTACTGTATTCGACTATTCTCCTGAATTTACTGATATCCATTGATCTACTCCTGAATCAAAGATTATTCTCAAAGCGGAGCTTGGCACTCAAAATCTCATCAATATTCTCCATAAGGCTTAACAGCTTATCTGCCATGGCCTTCTGTTCATCAGTTGGAGAACCTGCATAGAACACTATCCGATTCGGCTTAAAGGACGCTATATCAGGTATATACATCTCATCTTCCCAGAAAAATTCTACGCTTTTTCCAAGTGCAGACGCTATAGCCGTCATATCGTTCCCTGTCACATCCTGTCTGCCAGTCAGAATCCGCGAAAGCTTTTTGCTGTCAATGCCGCTTTTTTTACTGATATAATTCTGCTTAACCCTCATCTGTGACAAATAGTTATTAACATTCTCTATAAATTTAGTCATAGCACTTACTCTCTATACTCTTTCAATAACCACTAATCTTTCACATAATCTGATAAAATTATTATACACTGATTGGAGAATATTTCAACAAAAAAGTCTTAGATAATGAGAATAATTTTTGAAATATAAATCAGTTTTCAAAAATGAAGCAGTTTTTTAATTGAATTTCTTATAATTCAAGATTTGATGAACATTTTTAGCCATGCATTCTGAACTTCCCCAATTCCATCAGAGTATCTCTGCATTCCCTCTCTTAAGCTTCAGCAGCGGTGCGCACGGCTCTGCTGCGTTCCTCATCAGAAAATCCTCTGTCACGCCCTTTCTATACATCCGCAATCAAAATCGGCATTGATACTTACAATAATCTATAACATTGCTGCCTTATGGAATACATGATACCTGAAATGCCGTATTTTTTAAGTTGTAAAAGCAACAAAAATACCGACAGACGCTCTTTTCAAGCTGCCTGCCGGTAAAATCAATTAATCAGAACGCTTCTTTTCTTCTCTCGAGGCGAAGCTTCTGCCTCTTTTCTGCTCCCAGCCATTCAGCCTCTTCTCCAGGGCCGTTAATCTCAAGGCCATACTTGACAGGAATAGGCTTACCCTCTGGAGTAACTGACACGTAGGTCAGATACGCGCGGTTTATCGGAGTGCGCATTCCCGTTTCATTCTCTATATAGGAGTCAACTCTGACTTCCATAGACGAGTGGCCGACATGAGTCATTCTTCCGATCATGACCACCATGTCATTCAGTCTTGCCTCGGCCTTGAATGTCAGGTTGTCGACAGACGCTGTGATAACCTCGTGTGCAGCATGGCGCATCGCTGTCATTCCGCCGACCTCGTCGATCCATTCCATCAGCCTGCCGCCAAAAAGCCTGCCCTGTCCATTAATATCGATCTGCATGATCACATGGGTGACTTCAGATTTTGAAAGCTCGACCGTCTTTGTCGGACGGCCATCGTGATTTCCTAACTGACTCATTTACCATATACCTCGTGTGCAAATTTTCTCAAAACCGGAAGAGAACGTTTTACTTTTTCAGTATCGATGCAGTATGCGAGTCTTACATAGCCCGGAGCTCCGAAGTTATCAGCCGGCACCATGATAAGGTCGTACTTAAGTGCTTTCTTTGAAAAAGCAACGGCATCATCCTCGAGTGCCTTCGGGAAGATATAGAAGGTTCCCTGCGGTCTCTCGACCTCAAAGCCTATATCCTTTAATGTGTCATAGAGCAGGTTCATATTCGTCTCATAAACTGAGAGGTCTGATGTCATATCGATGACTGCTGCTACTCCGAGCTGTGCTGTGGATGATGGACAATTGTGGCCTATACCACGGCTGATCTGTCCAAAAATATCCACGAGGATATCCGCATCTGTGGCCTTCGGATTCACTGCGATGTATCCGATTCTCTCACCAGGAAGTGAAAGGCTCTTAGAAAATGAGTAGCAGGAAAGCGTGTTATCGTAATACTTTGAAGGGTACGGGCATTTTTTGCCGTCGAATACTATCTCTCTATATGGCTCGTCGCTTATAAGAAAAATATCGTGTCCGTACTTCTCCTGGCTCTTGTTTAAAAATGCTGCCAGCTTCTCAAGTGTCACCTCTGTATAGAGAGCTCCCGACGGGTTGTTCGGGGAGTTGATAAGCACTGCTGTGACATTCTCTGTCATCATTTTTTCAAGTTCTGGGAAGTTTACCTGGCAGGTCGGAAGATTTGCCGGTACGACCTGAAGCTCTGCTCCGGTATCATTTATATACGGCATATACTCTGGGAAAAATGGAGCGAAGGTAAGCACTGTATCTCCCGGCTTAGTGACTGCTCTTACAGCGTGTGCTATAGCGCCTGCTGCGCCTGTCGTAGGGAAGATATGCTTTGCCTCATACGGTATTCCAAAGCGCTTCGATAGTGATGCTGCAATCACCTCTCTGGCGTGTGTATTTCCAAGTGTCGGTGAATAGCCATGAAGAGACATCGAATCCATCGTCTGATACATCTTGATGACTGCATCATTGTATTCCTTCGGTGTCTCTACCGACGGATTGCCGAGTGAGTAGTCAAATACGTTCTCATAGCCTATCTCCTGTCCCCTTTTTCTGGCGTAGGCAGCCAGCTCCCTGATAACGGATTTGTTCGAAAGTCTATCCTTATACTTCTGATTAACCATGTAATCTGCTCCTTTTTTCCACTGTATTTCATTCTTAAAAGAACGCGACTTTTATTATAACAGAATACGGAGTGATTTTCATCATTTGATTGAGATTTTGGTTTTCACACGTAATTTACTAGATGTGACTACGTGTGATTTTCCGATTTTCCTGTTTTCACACGTAGTATTCACGCTGCGACTACGTGTGATTTTCTGGTTTTCCTGTTTTCACACGTAATTTCTCTGCCGCGACTACGTGTGGTTTTACGATTTTTCTGTTTCCACACGTAATGTCTTGGCTGCTACTACGTGTGATTTTCCGATTTTCCTGTTTTCACACGTAATTTCCTGACAGTGACTACGTGTAATTTCCTGATTTTCTTATTTTCACACGTAATTTCTTGACCGCGACTACGTGTGGTTTTCCGATTTTCTTGTTTTCACACGTAGTTCATTGTCTTGGACGTTATGATTTATGAATTAAGGATCACTCACAAAGCTTCTTAAAAGCTTTATCTCCTCCGCGTATCCGTCGTTTGATTCCTGCGGCGTTTCGAGGATGAATGGCAGGCCGGAAAATGCCGGGTGATTTACTATTTTCCTGAAAGCATCGAGTCCGATGTAGCCTTCTCCTATTTTTTCGTGGCGGTCCTTGTGACTGCCCGGATGAAAATTGTAGTAGTTTCCAGGCAGATATTCCATGCGCTCCAGATCCTCTTTCATCGAGCGGTGCGCAAATTCTCTGGTGTTCTCCTTGTCAGAGCAGAGATTATAAGTATATGGAGCGTGCGCGACAAGCTTGGAAAAATGATTCTCCTCCAGAAGATTTACGAGAGCTTTCATATCCTCTACATCGAGAGGCTTTACATTTCCGCCTCTTGGATTTCTCGTAAAAAAAGCAAAGGTATCTGCCCCAATGCGCAGAGCCTCTTTTCCCATCGCCAGGTAACCTTTTGAATTTGACAAATGACAACCGATGTGAAGCATATTTTTGTCCTTCCTATAATGTCAAGCCCCAAATTACGATTTTTAGGGATTTCTTTGACAGG
>SAMEA3663052__coassemble_444_pt1 | contig 40768 bp, 37 predicted proteins | sample SAMEA3663052__metabat2_low_PE_012 | metagenome-assembled genome bin SAMEA3663052 (sample SAMEA3663052) | pig gut metagenome | biome: pig gut; feature: pig-associated habitat; material: faeces | place: France | collected 2012 | reverse complement strand
TTGATACTTATTATAATGGTTGATCATGTCCTAGTTTTCGGACAGTCTCCCCCACTTTTCCGAATGACTATCTGTATAATAGCTTATATTGATACCGTCTTTCTCAACTCTCTTGAGGCCTTCATTATACAGTCCTGCTGTACATCCTGTACCCCAGATCACCAAAGTTCTTCCTGAAAGATCAACTGTCTCTTCGTTCAGCTTGCTTTTTAATCGCTCTACTATGTTCATTTTTACCTCTCTCTATTTTATTGAAGCCCCTCCATCAACTGTCAGCATTGCTCCTGTAATATATTCTGACGTAGCCAGAAAAAGTGCAGCCTCCGCTGCGTCCTGTGGTCTGCCAAGTGTACCCATAGGTATCTGATCAGGCACCCATGAAAAATTCCTGTTCTGATATATTGGTGTATCCGTCGGTCCCGGAATCAGACAGTTAACCCTGACATCTGGAGCATAGTTCAAAGCACATAACTGAGAAAACTGAATCGTGGCTGCTTTTGCTGCACCATACAGATATTGGCTCCTGCCTGCTATATGAGACTGAAGACCACCTATAGATGCGACATTAATAATATTCCCATGTGACCGCATAAGCATAGGCATAAAAGCTTTTGTCATGAAAATCACGCTTCCGGTATCCGTATCAAATACTTCGCGATAATTCTCCGGAGTAATATCTTCGAGTCTGTACGTCTGCCAGATGCCGGCGCAATTCACCAGAATATCGAGCCTGTCATACTGTAGTTTCACAGCAGTAGCCAGTCTGCCTATATCCTCTGTTTTTGATACATCGCATCTCAGAAAATTCTTTCCATTATCAATAGCCACCTGCCCAGCGTTTTCATTCCTACCAACTACAATGACTCTTGCTCCTTCTGATAAAAAAAGATCAGCAATAGCTTTTCCAATACCCGAAGTACCACCAGTCACAAGAGCTACTTGTCCATCAAGCTTACCCATTGTAAATACTCTCCGTCACAAACCCGATATCCATCTTCCCTACTGTCGTTTCTTTCACATCTCTGAACATATCCTTTATCTCCTCATTCAGTTCATCCCACTTACCATCAGGATTAAGTGTAGGAAGTGATGCATCTGCATAGCTCTCGTTGTATTCGTGCTTGAATCCATCGAATCCTGCAAGTGCCACCTTCTTTACATCCAGGCGATCCAGCAGTCTCAGTACACAGATCACAGCATTATCAAAATGTTCCCAGCCTCGCTTTACCGCCAGATTGAAATTGAAAATCAGTTCATCCTGTAAAGGTTCTGTCTTGATATTTGATAAGAGTATCTTTGGCACCTTTATGAAGATATCCGCATAAGCCTCCTGTGCGTAATTATATCTGATGCTGTTTGTAAAGAATATAGCATCATAGATATCCGCATACTCAGGCAGAATAGCATTCACCCCGATTACAAATGCATTCTCTGCCCGGGTATATCTCTTTATCTTATCAAATTCTTTTATAGAAGATTTGCCTGGCGCTACAAGAAGAACTGTTCGTCCATTTATTCTATGCTTTATCGTTCTCTTCGCATCCTCGTCATCCACCAGGCGGTTCTGATTCTCCATGTATTTTTCTTCCAGAAGATCGTAGTCATAATGCCGTCTTTCCTCAACTCCAAGAGAAGCGATCACGTTTCTCATATCTCTTGCGTTAGTCCTGTGATTTTTTCTCAGATAAGCTATATTATTCACATGGCACTGATACATTCCTGCTATGAAGTATGGTGTAGAATAACCCCAGGTGTACTTCTCTCGGATAGGATCTATATACATATCTATCGCATCAAGGATAGCATCCATATCATAGTTTCCATGGTACTTTCTGTTCAGGAAACTGGCGAGAAGTTCCGTAGTTGTATTTCCGGCTCCCCTTCCCATACCTGAAAGGCTTGAATCTACTATGACATCCCTGTCACTATCATTCAGCATCTCTACAAAATGCATTGACAGCGCAAACGATAGCTGCTGGTTATTATGCGAGTGAAACCCTAAACCGATAGAATGATCCAGCCTTTCATCCAGGAAGCTTACTATATGTGTTAGGTCATCCTCATACATGGCTCCGAAAGTATCTACGATAGACATAGCGACAGGCTTGAACTTATTTACCCAATAAACCAGTTCTTTAAGTTCATCATCAGAATACCCCAGAGTATTTGCTGCCTGAAGAAATACCTGGTAACCTTTTGCCCGTATCCGTTCAGCTATATCAAGTCCTTCTCTTACTTTTCCACGCGGAAATACCACCCGTATTGCATCGAGAGATCTGCCATCACAGACTGGAAGATATTTTTCTTCATCGTATCTGTCCCAGTCGATCATAGCCACATATGTGCACCTGTCATTTTTTTCAAGCAGATACTGTTCGAGATCTGATGGTACATGATACCATGAACTTTCTTTTTTATGATCAGCATTCTTCAGCCAGCCGCATTCGATCAGATCTACATCAGCATCCTGAAGCTTTTTGATTATGCCTTTTATAACTGGCTCTCCAAACATTGAATCATTTATATATGCCCCGTCTCTTAACGTACAGTCTAAAAGCTTTATCTTTTTTTCAGACATAATACTGCTCACCTCAGTTCCTTCATGGCATACATGGCAAGTCCACATAGTGATTCATCCTCACTACGGATAAATTCAGCACCACGATAATTGTCCATGATCCTGTTCCTCACCGCATCTATCTTATCTGCTATTCCACCAGAAAATACTACTCTCCTTATCTTGGTACTATCGAATGAGAGCATGTCAGCAGCAGAGATAAAGTTATCTACCATCTGTTCAAATACGGTCTTAAATAGATTGCCGACGTTCAGGTCATACTCACCGATATCTGTAATACTTCCTTTCTCATGATCCGTTATAGGATTCTCAAAAAAACTCAGATCACATTTCATCGCACTTCCATCTGCCCCTCCTACTGCTTTTAATATGTATGACCAGATCTCATCATCTGATACATTAGGTGCAAATCTTAATGCAGCTTCTCTTATCAGCCTGAAAAAAACATTCACAGCTCTTCCTGATGGCAGGTGAGGTACGGTCTTTAAGTATCTGCCATTGAAATATGGCCTTATCTGCCATCTGTCAGAGAAATCAAGGTCATCAGTGAGTCTGCTCACCTGCGCTCCTGTACCCAGATTGAAAGAAATATCGCTCTTATTTTTTAATCCGGCCCCAATGAGCGTCGCCTGCTGGTCTCCAATTGCAGGAAGTGCTGTAAGTTCAAGATCCCCCAGTTTGAAATCTATCGTTTTACTGCCTATTTCTGGAAATTGTATCTTTTCTGCACCCGCCGCATTAATCAGTGTCCTGTTCCAGTCACCTGCACAGATATCATACAATCCTGTAGCTGCAGCATTTGTCGCATGACAGTAAGGTTCTTTTCCTGATAATGAACGAATGACAAAATCACCCATCGTGTAAAAATGATTAACCCTCCTGCCTACTTTTTCAATAAAATATCTAAGATTAGCCGAAGGCATGGATTTCCTGAATGGCATCCCGGTATTACGTATCTCATTTGAGTACTTTGCAAATCTTTCTACAGCGGTAGTCCCATCTTTAAGCCTTTCACCACCAAATTCTTTCTGCCATGATATGTATTCAGTCCTAGGAAAGCCGTTTTCATCACACAGTACAAATCCATGCATTTCATTTGATATGGCCAGGACCGCCTTCCCGTTTTCAGGCGACAGTTCATATAGCAGATCATATATATTGCTGATCAAAGGACTAAGCTGTATCAGTACATCTGGGACGATTGGACGATCAGGAGATCTTCGAAAAGATTTTTTTATAAGCTTATTTTCTTTAAACAGAGCTCCCTTAAGAAAACTCGCACCTATATCAATCGCTATAATATTCATGTGTCTCCTTCAGATACTTTCTGAACAGCCCTTCAAATCTATCGTCTATCGCCATCGGATGTAGGATCAGTTTTCCTGTGCCGTCCGGAACGGCGAGCGATACTTTATTTCCGACTACCTTTTTGTCAGATTTTACGTATTCGATCAGACGGTCAGGATCACCTATCACTATCTCATCTATCAGAAAGCTGTCATCTATCAGCTTTTTTACATCAAGATAAAAATCTTCTGACAGTATACCTTCTCTTACAGCGATGAAGTTTACGACATCTATCCCCCAGATGACTGCCATCCCATGTGGTATGACATTATCAGTGTAGGCTTCAAGCGCATGACCGAAGGTATGTCCGTAATTCAGTACTTTGCGCAGGCCGAGGTCGAACTCATCTGTCTCGATTATCTTCTTTTTTACAGAAAGTCCTCTGTGGATATATGCAGCAATGTTTTCACAAGGGATATACTGTTTTTCATTTTTTAAATCATGATAAAAATCCAGACTTTCGGTAAGAGAAAACTTGAGTATCTCACCCCAGCCATTCAGGTAATCCTGTCCGGTAAGAGTGCTTATAAAGTGTGTATCGATAAAAATCTTCTTAGGCGGATAGAATACTCCGATCTGATTTTTTACCTGCTTGAAATTAAGTCCGCTCTTCCCCCCAATACATGAGTCGCTCATCGATAAAAGTGTAGTTGGGAATAGATACCAGTTTACATTCCTCAGGTACAGATATGAAGCTGTTGTAGTCACATCCTGAGTAATACCTCCTCCGAAGCAGACAACTTTCCAGTCCTTATGAATGTGCAGCCTTTGAAAGAATCCCATGATATCCATTACTGTGTCCATATTCTTCTTTTCCTCGACTGCGTCCATCAGATAGATATGAGCCTTCGGAACAGCACTAAACTTATCCTCATAAAATTTATACACATTTCTGTCAATCACATAGACAGTATTCGCTGAAAAACTTTCTATCTGCTCAGAAAAATCATCTGTGAAATCTACTGTATAATCATACAGGTTTGAATGTATCTTTATCTGATCCATGAAGAGCTCCTTTTCGCATGTATCATTTGTCAGTCTCATCTATTACACTTACTCCACACATATTTGCCTTTAGCTCTTCTCTAGGAAGAAATGGTGCCATATCCTCAAGAGGAGGTGAAACCAGTGTGCCATCAGGAAGCTTTCTCGTAGCTGATTTAGGCTCAAATTTCTGCTTTGTATCGCAGACTACCTCACAGAAAGAATACAGGCTTTCGTTCAAGACCTCTGGTACAACCCTTTCCATATCTGAATTATCATTTATTCTGTAATATGGAATACCAAAGGCATTCATAAGCCTCTCCCAATCAGGAAAACTCAGATCTCCACTCTCAGGTCCCACTCCTACAAGGCCATCATGAAAGATATTATTCTGCGTCTGTCTTATCTGATGATATCCAGAATTATTTATAAGAAAGATATGAATTGGAAGCCTGTTTGTAACTATCGTCTGCAGTTCCTGCAGATTCATCATGATACTCCCATCACCTGCAAGAGTGACAACAGGCTTTCTTTCCCGTGCTATGCAGGCACCAATTGATGCAGGCAGCTCATATCCCATCGATGAAAGCGCACAGTTCATTATGTACCTTTGACCGCGCCCCACCTGCCAGGTCTGAGATCCTACTACACTGCAAGAACCATTTGCCGCAACAGTCACAGCATTATCTGGCAAATGTCTGCTTAAATAGTCAATAAACGCATAAACATTTGTAATATACTTCTGACTTCTTTGTGCCTCTGATACAACAGGATATTTCTCTTTCCATTTTCGACACTGCACTAACCATTTTCTTCTCTCTTCTGTGATTGGTGCTTCTTCCTGTTTACACAGAGCTTCCAGAAAATCTCCTGCATCCGCAACAATAGTCATGTCAAGCTTTACAGTAGGCTTCTTTAGTTCCTCAGAATCTATATCAACTGCAATACGGTATGCTCCCCTGGCCCAGGTGTCCTTATTATATCCGACTTGATAAACACTCAGCCTGCTTCCTACGGCTATAAGAAGGTCACTGTTCTGCACAGCAAAATTTCCTGCTCTGTCCCCCATAGTACCGCCCCTTCCTACAAAAAGAGGATTGGCATTCTCTATCAGATCAATACTGTCCCAGCATGTCACAACTGGTATCTGGTATTTCTCAATTACTTTATGAAATATAGTGCACGCTCCCGAAAGCCTGATTCCATTACCTGCATAAAATACCGGTCTCTTCGCTTTCGTTAAACGTGATGCCACTTCTTCCGCTGCCTCTATTATGAAGTCAATCTTGTTTTCCTTCTCAGGAACTGTAAACGGCCTTAGATTTTCTGTTTCTACATATGCCCCCTGTATATCAATAGGTATATCAAGCCAGCATGGACCCTTTCTCCCATTTTCAGCTATATAAAGAGCTTTTTCAAGGCAATACCTGATATCTTCAGGTTTCTCCAGCATCTCTGAGTACTTTACCACATTAGAAAGAGCTGATGTGATATCAAACTCCTGTCCCCCAAGCGTCCGCAGATGCAGACCACTCGACCTTACAGTCATCGTTGACTTCACCTGACCTGAGAATATCATCATTGGAATAGAGTCCTGATAAGCACCTACGACACCATTCAGCGCATTTATCGCACCAGGACCGCTGGTAACACAGACAGCTGCCATTTTTCCATTTATTCGCGCATAGCCTTCAGCTGCCATAGCAGAGGCCTGCTCATGATGATTGTAAACACAATGAAGACCAGGATGATGGCCGAACGAATCGTTTAAATGCATCGATCCGCCACCAACTACGGTAAAGACTGTATCTATTCCATTTTTAGCCAAAAAATCAGCTATATAATCCGATACCTTTTGTCTCATCCTACCATACCTTCCATGGCGCCTTGCCGCTCTCCCAGAGTTCTTCAAGTTTTTTCTTCTGCAGAACAGTGTCCATGCACTGCCAGAAGCCGTGATGTCTGTAGCTCATAAGCTGCCCTTCCGCTGCCAGCTGCTCCAGAGGTTCTTTCTCAAGGACTGTGTTATCCCCATCCAGATAATCAAATATCTCAGGTTCAAAAACCATATATCCTGCATTGATTGGCTGACTGTCTGCCTTATTCTTCTCACGGAAATGTCTGACAGAATTATCATAGGCTATATCAAGATGTCCCTTTTCTTCCTCAAGGATTACTGATGTAAGAGTGGCCTTCTTGCCATGCTTCCGGTGGAATTCAAGCAGATCACTGATGTCCACATCACATACACCATCACCATAGGTCAGCATAAATGTTTCATCACCTATGTATTTCTGCACTCTAAGAAGACGACCTCCAGTCATGGTATCCAGCCCTGTATCAACTATAGTAACCCTCCATGGTTCTGTCTTCTTATCATGTACTATCATCTCATTACCTTCAGTAAAATCAAATGTGATATCTGAAGTATAGAGATAATAATCAGCGAACCACTCCTTTATCATATGCTGCCTATATCCGGCACAAATGATAAAATCATTGAATCCGTAGTATGAGTATTCTTTCATAATATGCCAAAGTATTGGCATACCGCCTATCTCAATCATAGGCTTCGGTTTATAGACGGATTCCTCTGATATACGAGTGCCCAATCCACCAGCTAATAGTACAACCTTCAAATGCTGCTCCTGTTCTCACTTATTCCCAGCGATTCTCAGATAGCCTTCCCAATAAAGCTTATCTGAATAGTGCTCCTCAATATTTAAAATCATATTACCAGCCTACTCATTCAGTATCGTCAGTAGAACAATTATCATGTTATCAATTCGCTTCATATATCACGGATGGGAATATTTTTCTTATTTCTTCAGCATATCTCTTCAGTCTGCTTACACATACTTTTTCCCCTAAATCATTATATATCTTTATCAGTCTGTTAATCAACTCATCTTTATACTGTGTCGTATGAATGATAAATTCATACAATGCTGGCAGAGAAATCCGTTCGTCTATAAGATCATGAACAAGAGTTGAATATGTATTCTCGTTCATTCCCAGCTCCATACGACGTAAGAGAAAACGTGTTTTTATATATTTCTCTAGTATCTGGTCATATGTCATCCATGGTTCAAAGAAATAGTTTTTGACTCTGCCATCGTCATGCTCACTCTGATATATATCATATATGACTCTGAGTCTTCCCATATCAGAATCTAAGCCTTTTATTTTTTTATCAATACTCTCATATGATTCTATTATCTGCTTTACCTCCTGCCATTTGCCCATGGTTATAAGCTCTTTTGCTTTATCAGCTAATGAAGAATTCAATTTACTCCATTCTTCATCAAAAATTATTTCAGACCTCTCATCATAGTAGAAAAATGACGGATATTCTTTCATGCAGATATGTCTTTCCTCGTTATAGTATTTTAGTTTTGCATATCCACAGTCATGAATAACCCATGGCACTTCCTGATATGGAACGATAACCTTATACCCGGCCTTTCTCATCTCAAAAGACTGCGAGATATCATAGAAGTCAAAATGTGTAAATAAATCCTCTCTCCATGGCAGATCATACTGCGTAGCAATAAGAATTCCATCTACAGCTTCTACCTCTACATCAGTCCCATTCCAGTTCCTTTTTCCGCTTATCAAATAGGCCGCGACTGGATTTCGTACATCTACAACTCCTGTGTTCCATGTTCCCATGAGACGCATCTTATTTCCGCCTATCATTCCAATCATTCCAACTTCACTGTCCTGTTTAAAAATAGACAGAATGTCTGAAATGAAATTCTTGTTTCGTATGAGCACATCCTGGTGCAGATAGACCTTATACTTCGCGTCACTTTCATTCATGGCCGCGTTATATGCTGAGCACATCGAATCCGCATCTCTTATAACGATCACATCAGTTTCAAAGCCATCTGGAACATAGAGCTGATTTATATAAAACAGGCATTCATTGTAGTATAAATCATCAGTTACACAGATAATAAAAGCAATTTTTTTCTCATTTACCATTAGGTTTATAGCATTTTCTCCGCTATATATACGTATTTCTTTGTCATAAAGTCATCAATATCAGTAAGTTCAAGCAATTGTGAAAGCGACTTTAAGTCCTTTTTCTCCTGTTCTGAAGGTTCATCACCAGACACTGTACTTATGCCTTTTATCAAATAACCATTTTCTGAAATCAAACGAGCAGCCTCATTCTCTGTAAATAAAGTTCTCATACCCTTACGAACAATATCATTCTCAGTATAAGAGAACCTGCCGTCTATAATAAGCGGCAGCACCACTGAATAGTGTCTGACATTTGAGATGGTGATCAGCAGTCTGCCCTTTTTCTTCAGATACCCTGACAGCTTTCTCAGTAGTGCCATCGGTTCGTCCGAAAATGACAGTCCTTCACCCAAGAGAATATAGTCAAAGCTTCCCAGATACTCTTCAGGCAGTTCAAAAGAATCTATATCAGATACGTATATATCTCCAAAGACTTTAGCATATGAGGCAGCCTCAGCATTTTCCTCAATTCCCACATAGAAGGAATCAGGATACATCGTTTTTAAAACAGCTGCATTTTCTCCCATACCACATCCAAATTCAAGAATGCGAATAGCAGCATCCCTGTCTGCCTTTATTTTTTCTAGAAGCTCTGACTTTGACTGAAGATAATCAAACGGATTAAATCCAAGTTTTTCAATAAGCTTTGCATTATTTACATGAAGCAGATCATTATACTCCTGAACCGATTTCTGAAGCTTGTTAAATGACTTGTTGCCGTAATGGAAGACAAAACTGTTCATGCACAGTCTGTTTAGAAAGCCAGCATGAAGCATTCTAAGGCCCATGTCCACATCTTCACTGTTCCCAGGATTAAATCGCTCATCTAATAAACCGACCTTAGCAAGTGTGGTTCTCTTCAGAAGAAGTGAAAAGCCTATAAGGAATGGTTTTAATGCATAAGTATATTCCTGCGGAACATTGAATACTGAGCCTTTATTAAGGCAGTCTTCAGGATTATCTGCATGAATCTCTATGCTTTGTCCGTTCGCAGCATAATTTGTGATACTGCCACAACTTCCTGTATCTTTGCTTTCGTACAGTCCCATTTTAAGCCAGAAGAAAGCGTCTGCCGGGACTATAGTATCAGAATTCAAAAGCCAGATATCATTTCCCTCCTCTGCGGCTTTGATTCCATCGTTGCATCCTCCCGGAAAGCCGTGGTTCTCTCCATTTTCTATAAGAGTAATCCAGTCAAGTGATCGAAGATACTCCACACTGCCGTCTTGAGACCCATTATCTACGACTATTACCTGAACTCTGTCCAGAGGTACTGTCTCTTTTACACTTTCCAGACACTGATTGATATAGTCCTTGGTATTAAACGACAAAATAACAATCGATGTATTCGGAACTGTAACCCCGCTGTTTTCAACGGCAGCTGTAATTTTTTCTACAAAAGCAGCCTGCTCTGTCATTCCTGATTTTTTTGCCAGAAATTCAGCCTGATGTAGGCATATAAGCTCTTGGATAGCATTAGACTTAGAGTAATAATCAGCCAGTGAAATAAAAAGAGAAGGATTTGATTTATTTATAATAAGTCCCTGCTGTAGATAATACAATTCTTCTTTTCTTTTCTGTAGCCTGTTATATAAGAATGCAGCTGTAATACAGAGGTCTTCCGATAGGTATTCATCCGGATAGACATTATTCCTCAAATCTGCCAGCATTTCATCAGCATCATTAAGCAATCCCTTCTGCACTATAGCAGAAAACTGTTCTGCCATTTTCTGTTTCATTTCATCCATTTGATTATTCTCCATTCTTATATACTGTTTTGAAGCTCAGCTTTTTTTCTTTCACCGTATTCACTTATATAGCTCTTCATGATTTCTGAAAAAGGATTGAATATCGCAGCACATTTTTCGAGAGCCTTTATAAACTCAATCGGTGAATAGCTCTGTTCGGCGCTCACTATTTTTATATACTGAATAGCAAACTGACAGTCCTGCGGAAGAATGGTTGTATCACCTGTGAACAGCTCTGCTTTATAGATATTCAGGTAGAAATTAACGCAGTCACTGCAATATCTGTTTAACATGACTGTTGCTGATTCTTTTCCATCAAATCCGCTAAGATCCTTTTCTTCTATTTTTAGTCTAAAATATTCAAATCTTATATCATTATCATAAGCAGTTTTCTCAGATATAAACAATACCGTTTTCTGTTTGTCCTCATAATGTTCATCCATCAGTAAATCTACTGCTTTTTTCCATCTCACGAATGGTATATTTATAAAAACAGGGACCAGATCTATTTCTGCCTTATCTGCTATCTCCCAGATAGCTGTCCCCATATCAAAGAAATCCAAAACACATTCGAATACAAGCTTATACATATCCATAAGCCTTGATTTATCGAACCTATAAGCATATATCACTCTTAAATACAGTATATATATGTCATCGGTGCTGTCCATCATGCCATATACCTGCACCAGCTTATCAAAATATCTTGAATCATTTTTTTCAGTTTTCCTTACTTCATTCAGCAGCAATGCCCGAATGATCTCATCCTTACACATTTTTTCAGCAAGAATCACAAATTTCTTTTCAAAGCCAAAATGTGTAAAGGCATAATTCATACCCTCTGAAAAAATAACTGCAGATTCATCATGTATACTCAAGTCGTACATGTCGAAATAATCATATAAAACAGATATATTTCCAACTCTCACTCCTGATGAAATGATTGCAGCAATGCAATACTGTACCCTTTCTTTGGCAAAAATATTACCAAGTACAAACGTCAGGTCATCTACGCTAGTATCTTCAGTCGCACTTATTTTTTTATAAATCTCTAAATACCTTTGTGCATGATTATATGTGTCCCGATAATCTTTCTTTGCCAGATACAGTTTTACACCGTAAAAACATAATCCCGCAACACATTTTTCTGAATTATCACCATCAGATAAAAATGTCTTAAGATTTGCGACAGCTTTATCAAACTGAAAAGTCTCAATTTCAGAAAACAGAACCCCTTCATACATCATCGCCTTTAATCTCGCGTTTTGTGAAACTGATTCATGTATTTCTTCAAGAGTAGACAAACTCAATTTTTCCATTGAGTTATAGTCATTAATATTTCTATATTCCTGAATGAGCTGACTTCTCCATATTCCCATGTCAGGCTCGGATTTCATCATTTCCAGCAAAGGTGGAATGTTTCTTTGAGCTTTTTTAAACAATTCTAACCTGGAAGGAAACTCATATCCACTATGATCTGCAACGCACTTGATTTTATAACTATTATCACCTACCGGGCTAAGAAATTCATGTATTTTCCCATGAAAGTGTAAACCTTCCACATGCTTTACTATTCTTGGAAGCCAAACGTCCGCATATACAGTTTTTTCAGAACTTTTAAAATTTCTGATTATATACTCTGCCTTATCGTACTTCTTATATAAAACAGAATTAAAGAAGTCGATGATTCCATCAGTATTTTCAAACTGTTCATCATCATCGATGAACATGAACCATTCACCACTGCACTCTTTGAGACCTGCATTCCTGGCTTTCGCGAAGTCATCACACCAGGTGAATTCAACGACTTTATCAGCATAATCATTCAAAAGCAGCTTTGTATCAGAACCACAGCCAGTATCGACTATGACAATTTCACTTGGTATCCTTTGCCTTATAGTCATAAGGGAATTCAGGCAGCCAATCATTTCCTCTTTATTTCTTCCTGAACACAAAAGTGAAATAGAGAGCACCGGTCTCGTGTTTTCTTCTTTCATAAAAAACCTCTATGATATATAACAAAAAACGGGAATCCGCAAAACTTCCGGACTCCCGATTACCGCTTCAGCGGTCTGTGCACTATTTGAATCGTAAAGTCATGCAGTCATCAAGCCTGCGGTGTAACCATTACTGAAGGAGAGAAAGAACTCCCTGGTTAGCCTGATTAGCCTGTGCGAGCATTGACTGGCCAGCCTGCATAAGAATGTTGTTCTTGCTGTAGGTAACCATCTCTTTAGCCATATCTGTATCACGGATACGTGACTCAGCTGCCTGTGTATTCTCAGATACGTTATCGAGGTTTGAAATAGTGTGCTCAAGTCTGTTCTGAACAGCACCAAGAGTAGCTCTCTGAGTAGAAACCTTATCAATAGCAGCCTGAACGAGTGTCATAGCATTACCAGCAGATGTGTAGCTCTTAACGTTAAGCTTATCTATTCCAAGGCTGTTAGCGCTCATATTGCTGATATTGAGCACGATACTCTGGCCTGAAAGTGAACCAACCTGAAGGCTCTTTCCAGTGAATTTACCATCAAGAAGGTTCATAGTATTGAACTGTGTAGTTGACTGAACACGATCGATCTCTGATGTGAGCTGATCAATCTCGAGCTGGATCTGGCTACGATCTGCTGTAGTATTTGTATCGTTAGCAGCCTGTGTAGCGAGCTCGTTCATACGCTGAAGCATTGAGTGAACTTCGTTTAAAGCACCCTCAGCTGTCTGAACTACTGATACACCATCCTGAGCGTTTGTTGAAGCTCTGTCAAGGCCACGGATCTGTGATCTCATCTTCTCAGAAATAGCAAGTCCTGCTGCATCATCTGCTGCACGGTTAATCCTGTATCCTGATGAAAGTTTCTCTGTGCTCTTAGCCTGTGCTCCAGTTGTGATTCCGAGCATTCTGTTGGCATTTGCTGCCTGCATGTTGTGCTGTACTACCATAATAAATTACCTCCATGTAATATGTTTAAGACACCAGGTTCCTTCCTGGTTTGTCTGACAGGAAATCCATTCCCTGCCTGTACGCTTGTAAAAGACTTCCGCAGCGTTTTTAAGATCTAAGCCCTAGTGCACATAAAGCCTTGTCTTTTATCTGCTGCTTCTTTCTTCTTACCTTACACTTTTATTATCGGGCATCAGGTAAAAATGATAACCCCTTTTCGATATTTTTTTTGAGAATTTTTGAAAAAAATTTTCTGCCTGGTCGGGGCAGAAGATAACTTTTTCTAAACGAGGCGAGGGCAGAATACGGCTTATTCTGTCCTCTCTTGGTCTTCATTTTGTCTTCGTATATACCGCTATACTCTCCTTCGGCATCGTGATCGTACCGTCCTTTTCCGCGATCTCTCCCTTATCCACTGTAAGTACCCCAGAAAGCTTTGTAAATCCATCTGGGAGATCCGACTTCTTCAGTGTTGCTGACTTTTCTCCGGTGTTATAGACTAAAACTACCGGATCGTATGATGAGTCTGATGGTGTCTTTGTGATCACAAGGATATCGTCTCCTGATGCATTCTCATCAAGTGTAATGGTTCCACGTGCGATAGCTGGGAAGGAATTGCGGAGTTTGATGGCCTGCTTCACGTAGCTTAAGATTGAGCTGTCAGACTTTACCTGCTTGTCTTCCGGATCGTACTTCATATCAAATACATCCATGTCCTTTGGTCCCTTGGTCATGCCCTTTGCTGTATCGTCTGAGGTCCAGTACATAGGCGCCCGCTTGTTCTCGTCACTTCCGCTGCCCTTCATTCCGATCTCCTCGCCGTAGTAGACAAAGGCGCAGCCGCTCATCATAAGATTCAGGCCTTCGGCAAACTTTGTCTTCGAGCCGTCATCTCCTGGATAATATCCAGCTGAACGTGCCAGGTCGTGATTAGTGTAGAACGGTGCTTCGATGCCCTTTCCATCTGAATTCCTGGCTATCTTGTCCTGAGCTGTGACCATCTCCTCGCCATAACCCTTTGCGGTGATCTCGCCGTTTACTGTCTTTTTTATGACTCCATTGGTGTCCGCGAAATCAAAGTCAAAGAAACTGTCTGCTCCGCTCTTATAATATCTCGCGTAGGTAGCGAGGTCAGTCCAGCACTCACCTACCAGATAGGCATCCGGATCCTTTGCCTTTACCTCATCATTCAGCCATTTCAGGAATTCGATAGTCTTCTCTTCATTTCCGGTATAATAGCTGGTCGTCGCGTCAAGCCTGAAACCATCAACGCCCTTATCAAGCCAGAAATCGGTTATTTTTTTAATCTCGTTCCTGACAGCCTTGTTATCGAGATTCAGGTCCGGCATGCCTTCCCAGAACTGTGCCTCATAGTACCACATGCTGCCAGACAGCTGGGAATAGCCGCTCTCGCCCTCTTCTCGTGTGAAATTATAGTAGTTCACATATGGGCACTTCTTCGCGTCAGGCTTCTCGCCATCCTTCAGGTTTTTCAGGTACTCCTTTGCCTTCTGGAACCACGGATGCTCTACTGAGGTATGATTTATAACCAGGTCTGTGATGATCTTTATCCCCTTCTTATGGCAGGCAGCCACAAGGCTCTCGAAGTCCTCCATTGTGCCATAATCAGGATCTATCGACATGTAGTCGATGACATCGTACTTATGATATGTCGGCGATGGGCAGATAGGCATAAGCCATATCTGATTAAAACCCAAATCCTTGATATAGTCAAGTTTTTCCTCAACTCCCTTTAAATCACCAATACCGTCTCCGTCAGAATCATAGAATGAACCTACGAAAATCTCATATGTCGTGCGGTACTTATCATCCGGCACGTTTTCTTTGAGCTTTCCATTGATGCTCTCCATGTAAGAGACATTTGATGCCTTCCCGGCACTGCCTGAAGTATTGCCGCCTGCGCAGCCAGTGACGAGACACGCGCAGACCAGCGCTGCTGCTATGATTGAATTTACAAATCTTTTTCTCACCTGTTTGCTCCTTTAATAGATTGTGTTAGCCTTATTCTCTTTATTTTATCAGATTTGGAGAAAAATGTGTACGTTCGATCAAAATCTGTTATAAAATAAACTTTAACTTACACAAAGGTGAACCCCCCGAGGCAAACCTCGGGGGATGAAGCCACCTTCAATTTGATGCACAGCTCTTGATGTTTTCATAGAAAAAATATATAATGCAGTTGAAAAGGGCGATGATGAGGCACGTAAGGCCTGTGCAAGTGTTGCTGCTCCTGTGCATCATCTATGTTCCCTCGCGTAAGCGAACGATCCTAGAACACCACAGTCAGAGGAACCCTCGGGGCTTGCCCCGAGGAGTAGTCAGAATAGTGCAACGAAACTAAAAAAATTATCATTTGGAGTTTTTATGAAGAAAAACTGGAAGGCCGTTCTGTTCGATATGGACGGCACGATTACAGACACAGAAAAAGTATACAATCACTACTGGAACCAGTGCGCAGCAGATCTCGGGATGACTGAATTCACCCGGCAGGATTCACTTGATCTCAGGTCCCTAAACAGCAGGGACTCCGAGAAGCTCATGAAAGACAGACACGGGGAAGCAGTGAACTATCAGAAACTCCACACCGCTGTCGCTGACTCTGTCATGAAATATCTGCAGGAAAATCCTGTGCCGCTGAAACCGGGAATTATGGAAATTCTTGATTTCTGTCACAAGTCTGGTATCAAGGCAGTCGTAGTTACTGCTACAAATCTTGTAGCTGCAACAGAGAGGCTGAAGAATGCCGGACTCTACGAGCACTTCGATGCTGTAATAAGTGCTCATGAGGCTAAGCGTGGTAAGCCTTATCCGGATCCATATCTGCTTGCTGCCGACCGACTGGGCCTTACATCATCTGATTGTCTCGCTGTCGAGGACTCTCCTAATGGCTGCATGTCAGCAATCAACGCGGGGATGGACACTATCATGGTGCCGGACCTGACTGAACCAGATTCTGAACTAAAAAAGAGACTCTATGCTACAGCAAAGAGCCTCTCGGATATAATAGATCTTATTAAATAAGCTTTTGTCAATAATTTTGTTGACTTGATTACGTACAGAATTTTGCTTTTCTAATTTCTGCACGTAATTTTTTTTAATGCCGCTGCTGTAACAGCCGTTAGAACAGCGGGCTGGAATATGTTCCCTCGGACACCATTCTCTTAAATGCCTCCCGAACTGCTGGGATGTCCTCCTTATAAGTCAGGCCATACCAGGTATCCTTTGACGGAAGGACTTTTACATCTACTTCATTTTTCTGAAGCAGCTCTTCGACAAAGTTCGGAAGCAGATACTCAGCCTTCATCGGGTCTCCCTCGCCACGGTTTAGTGTCTTGTCGAGGAACTCGACGAAGCCATCTGAAAGCTTGGAAACGAAATCCGGTGTAAAGCCCCACATATTCATGGAGACAAGTGAATTCACATCTACTTCTCCAAATTCACCGGAGGCCTTTCCATCTGGGAGCTTCTTTACATCATGAGTCTCCTCGATTCCCGAAAGGAAACCGTCATCTGTGGCACGGCAGATGCCGCGGGTTACTGAGCCAAAATCACTTAAGGTATTTTTCAAAAGGAAGCCTGCCATACAATAGTGGTCTCTTGAATCCTCAGGTGTATTCTTAAGGAAATCAGCCATCTGAACAAAAGCCTCTTTACCATAGTAGTCATCAGCATTTATTACTGCAAACGGCTTATCAAGAAGCGTTGATGCCGAAAGTACTGCCTTTCCTGTACCCCAGGGCTTAGTGCGTCCATCTGGCAGAGTAAAGCCCTTCGGCAGAATCGTAAGGGACTGATTCACATAGTAGACACGGACATTTCGCGCAGAAGCTGCCTTCTCAACACGGTGTCCGATGATGTCCATGAAGTCCTTTTCTATCTCATCTCTAATGATAAAGATGATCTCATCGAATCCAGCCTCGATGGCATCATGGACTGAGTAGTCCATGATAATGCTCCCATCCTCACCGACAGAAGCCAGTTGCTTGATCCCGCCGCCGAAGCGTGAACCTATGCCGGCAGCCATTATCACTAAAGAAATATCTCTCATAATACTCAAAAACAGCGGGAGACAAGTCCCGCTGTCACCTCTCTATATAATATTTATCTCTGATGCATAATCAATATGATGCAAACATGCTTTGGACTACATCAAAAACTATGCATCAATCGCCAAAAATCTCAATTTCCAGGATACGTGATTACAGAATCAATCTCGTAATTCTTAAGTCTCTCACGGCCCTTGAGACCAGCAAGCTCCATAAGGAAAATCATCTTTACGACCTTGCCGCCGAGCTTTTCTACAAGCTTTGCAGCTGCCTCTATCGTACCGCCTGTAGCAATCAGATCGTCTACAAGTACAACCTTCTGTCCTGGCTGGATAGAATCCTTATGCATCTCGATTGTAGCTGTGCCGTACTCGAGATCGTAGGTCTGCTCTACTGTCTCAGCCGGGAGCTTACCCTTTTTTCTGATAAGTACAAACGGCTTATGAAGATTATAGGCCAGAGGCGTTCCGAAAATAAAGCCTCTCGACTCTGTTCCCGCTATAACGTCGAAGTCTACTCCTTCGAGGAATCCCTGGAGCTCATCGATAGCAAGCTCGAATCCGTCCGGATCCTTAAGGACAGTCGTGATGTCACGGAACATAATGCCCTTTTCCGGGAAATCAGGAATCGTACGTACATAATCTTCTACTTTTTTCATTGTTCAAATATCTCCTATGATTTATTGAGGCTTACTGCTGCCCCTGCTGAACTCTTTCCTCTACTCTCTTTACCAGCTCTGGGAACTGCTGGAGGGTATTTGTCATATCATCAAATATCAGGTTCTTATTCGAGATATTTGTAGAAAGCGAATCGATGTGGTCGGATACTTCCTTATAATAAGGCTTTGACTCCTCCATAGTGGTCTGGAGTGAGTTCATATCCTCTGAGCACTTACCGATGACGCCAACCATATTTGTGTTGCCTTCCTCAATCTCACCTGCTACAGACTTGATAGAATCGACAATCTCCTCTGTCTCATTGATATGAGTCATAGAATCCTGAATAGCTGTTCTTGTATCATTGATGGAGTTCATCAGACGGTTGTTATTCTGGTTCAGCTTCTCCATGGACTCACCGATTGAAGCAACGAGGGTCTTGATATTACTTGAAAGCTCATTTACCTGATCAGCTACGACTGCGAATCCTCTACCACTCTCACCAGCTCTTGCAGCCTCGATAGAAGCGTTGAGTGCGAGAAGGTTGGTCTGGTTTGCAATGCCGTTGATGGCGTTTACTTTTTCAAGGATTTCATCGAAGCTTGACTGGAACTCCCTGAATACTTCCTCTACTGTAGAGATCGTGTCGTTTACAGATGAGGATGAGGTACGGACATTATTCATATTCCTGTGGGTGTCATCTGCTGTAGCGAGCATCTTCTTGATGATCTGCTCGAAGTTCTCTGTAACAGATGTAACCTCCTTGAAGCGCTCGTTGAACTGTTCCATTGACTCAGTTACTTCGTCAGAACGCTGTTCTACCATCTGGAAAGAATCCTTTATCTCACCTAATGCGTCAGAAGTGTTCTGTTCTTCCTGCTGGAGCTTGTCCTTCTGCTCGAGAATATAATTCCCGCTGTCTATAACAGGCTGCATCTCCTTCGTGATGTCAATCTTCTCTACCTGAGCCTCAGGAGCCTGCGCTTCAATTTTCTTCTTTCTTCCGAACATATAAAATTCCCTCCAATTATTAAAACACAGCCATTACCATGGTCTGATCTATATGCTGTCTTTAATGCTGCCCACCTTTTTGGATAACACAATTCGGACTCACACAATACTATTTTATTTTTTTAATGGCTTCTTGTCAACCTGTTTTGCTTAAAAACACAGATAGAAATGCCGCGAGGGCGCTGTATTTTTCTTGTAAAAATAAACGTCTCCGCGGCTGGTTGCATAAATTTATTCGTTTGTCAGGTCAGCCCCGAAATATTTCTCTGAAAGCTGTTTTAATGTGCCGTCATCACGCATCTCCTTTAAGGCCTTGTTGATTGCCTCCTTAAGAGTCGCATTCACCTCACCCTTCTCCATAGGGATGGCATAGGCCGTGGCTTCCTCTGCAGTAGCGGCTATCTCGAGCGGATCATCCGGGTTGTACTTCATGTAATCGCCGAATGAGGTGGACGCATTAATAGTGGCATCCACCTGCCCGTTCTTTACCATTTGAAGTGTCTCAACCAAGGTATCTACGCCCTTTACTGTAGCTCCGTACTGCTCGCCTATCTCCTGGTAGGTGGAGCCGATGGAATTCGCCGTGGTCTTGCCCTTCAGGTCATCGAAGCTCTTGATATCGGTATTTCCCTTCTTTACGATAAGTACAGTGTGGTCATAGGCATACGGATCTGAGAAGTCGTATTTTTTCTCTCTTTCTTCAGTTACATCTACTCCGTTTACTACTATGTCGTATCTGCCTGAATCCATTCCTGCGAAAAGTCCGTCCCACGGTCCCTCCTGGATATCGGCCTTGACGCCTAACTTCTTTGCGATATTCTGAGCGACCTCTACATCGTAGCCTACGAGCTTGTCGTTATCATCGTGATATGAGAACGGCTGCCAGTCGCCCTCGAGACCTACTACTATCTTTCCGGCCATCTTTATCTGCTCGAGATGGTCGCTTTCACTGCTACCCGATGCAGTGTTCGCGCTCGTAGAACCGCAGGCACAAAGAAGTACGGTCGTTGCTGCCAGAACAGCTGCAAGTAATCTCTTTTTCATTTTGTTTTTTCCTCCAGTCTTAAAAACTCTCTTGTTCTATCCTTCTTGGGATGAGTAAATATATCTTCGGGGCTGCCGCTTTCGGCGACTACCCCTCCATCCATGAAGATGACCTTGTTCGAGACTTCCCTCGCGAATGACATCTCATGGGTGACTACAAGCATTGTCATACCGTCTGAGGCAAGCTTTCTCATTACCGAAAGCACCTCTCCGGTAAGCTGTGGGTCGAGAGCCGATGTCGGCTCGTCAAAATAAATGATCTCCGGGTCTGTGGCCAATGCCCTCGCTATCGCGACTCTCTGCTGCTGCCCACCCGAAAGCTGCGATGGGTACTGCTTTGTGTACTCCCCCATTCCTACGCGGGAGAGCATATCCATTGCCTTCTTTTCAGCCTCGGCCTTCGGTATTTTTCTAGCTGAGGTGAGGCCTAAGGTGACGTTATCGAGGACATTTTTATTTCTGAACAGGTTATAGTCCTGGAACACAAAGCCGGTCTTTTTCTGAATGGCAAGCATGTCCTTCTTTGATATAGTTCCCAGGTCGTAGCTCGTCCCATCGAATTCCATCGTGCCGGAATCTGCACTCTCGAGAAAATTGATACAGCGAAGAAGCGTTGTCTTTCCTGAGCCTGACGGTCCGAGGATTGAGACTACCTCGCCCTTTTCGACGTCAAAGCTTACGCCTTTCAGGACCTCGGTATCACCGAACTTTTTGCGTATATTTTTTAAATCAAGTAATGCCATTACTGCCTCCCGTATGCGCCAAGCTTTTTCTCACCGAGTCTCTGCAGCAGGGAAAGTACTGTCGAGAAAATCAGGTAGATGACCGCAACCTCAAGGTATATTGCCATCGTCTGATACGTGCGTCCCGCGATTCGCTGCGCCTGAAAGAACATCTCTGTAACTGTGATATTCGCGGCGAGCGAGGTGTTCTTTACCATATCGATAAGCTCGTTTCCGAGTGCCGGGAAGGCTGTCCTGAAGGTCTGCGGCAGGATCACGTGCCACATGATCTGCACATAGCTCATTCCCACGCATCTGCCTGCCTCAAGCTGTCCCGCCGGTACGCTCTCGAGGGCTCCTCTTAAGGTCTCGGCTGCGTAGGCTCCTTCATTTATAGAAAAAACGACAACTGCCGCCGGAAACGCATCAATATTTACACCGATTGACGGTAGTCCGAAGAAGATCACATACAGCTGGACGAGGAGTGGTGTTCCTCTGATAACCCAGATATAAAATCTGCAGATCTGCCTAAGGACCGGCACCCTTGCGAACTGAACCAAGGCCACGACTACCGCGATGACTAAGGCTATCGCAAATGAAATTACTGTAAGAGGTATTGTCATCAATAGTCCGCGGCTCAAAAGCTGCGGGAACGACTGGACTACTACCTGCCATACATCCTGCATAATTTACTCCTTTACTCTGTCCCCGTCAGATGCTTTCCTGTGAGAAAGCATCCATTACTCCTTCACCCTGTCCCAACGGCCTCCCGCCAGATGAGTCAGGAAGAGGATACCTCTGATGATGAGCTCCGTGCACATCGCTATCCATACGCCCCGCAGTCCAAGCCTGCCGGAAAGGACTGCTGCCATCGGGATTCTGACTCCCCACATGCTGATGATATTCCGGATCATCGACGAGAGCGTATCTCCTGTGCCTCTGAAAACTCCGCCTGCTACAATAGACGCCCCAAACATTGGCTCAGCGAAGGCCTCGATTCGAAGCACCTCAGTTCCCAAGTCTCTTATCACCTTGTTCGGTGTCAAAATTCCTATCATCTGCGGCGCAAAAATATACATCAGCACCCCGGCCGCCGACATCACAACGATTCCACACAGTGTGGTCAGAAAACCGAGCTTTCTCGTCAGCTCATGTCTCTTCGCTCCGTAGCACTGCCCTATAAGAGTTACCGCCGCGGACTGGATGCCGTAGCCAGGCATGTAGCAGAGGCTTTCTGCCGTGACCGCAAAAGAATTCGCTGCGATGGAAATCGCGCCGAGTGGCGCTACTATCGTAGTCGATACGACCTGCGCGCCGCCCATGATAAGCGACTCTATCGCGGACGGAATCGAGATTCGAAAAGCTCTCTTTATTGTAAGCTTCACATCGCGCATCCTCTCGCCGGCGCGCGGCCTTAGGACCTTTGAAATCTTCAACACATAGATAAGTCCTGTGACTGCCGCAACAATTTCTGCCAGCGCAGTTCCTAATGCCGCGCCTCGAATTTCCATCCCGAAGCCAAAAACCGTGATGCCGTTTACTTTTCTTGTAGGAAAAATAAACACCAGATTGAAGACTACGTCGAGCGCACATTCCAAAATGCCAAGGATGCTTGGAAGCTTCATGTTCCCGGAGGCTTCGACTATTCCCGCCGTCGAATACATCATCTGCATCGCCGGCAGCGCCGCCGCATATATCAGGAAATACTGCGAGGCCCGCGGAGCTACTTTTGCATCGCCGCCTAGCCATACTGGTATCTTCCCTGAGAAAATCACACAGAAGGCTGAGAATACTATGCTTATGGCCAGCGCCACCAGGAGGCCTATTTTTACGACATTTCTTGCTTCCTCATCCTCTCCGGCTCCTATCCTGTGCGCTATTAGTACCGCAAAGCCCATGCAGGCTGATGTGCAGATGCCTCCGATCAGCCAGGTAGTTGATGATACCAGGCCTATTGCCGCTGAATCCGTGGCTCCGAGCTGTCCCACCATCGATGCGTCTATGTACTGCATGATAATCGAGGACAGCTGCGCGACTATCGCCGGAAGCGCCAGCTGCGCTATTAGAAGCACTTCTTCCCTGCTTGTGAGCTCCTCTCCTGCGCGCATCGCAGCAAGCAGGTTTCTATGCCCTTTCATACATTTTACGTTCTCCTAAAAAAATATCGTCCACTATTATATAATAGATTGCACACAATGTAAAATGAAACTTTACTAAACACCCGTCGGGGGTATTTTGCACGAAAAAGGGACTGCTCCGCAGTCCCTTGATATGTAAAGTAAGTATAGTAAGTATGAAAAGTGTAGGAAGAATGTATTGGCTTTCGTTTATTTTTTCAGTGATTCGAAGCCCTGCTCGAGGTCCTCGATGATGTCATCGATGTGCTCGGTTCCGATTGAAAGACGGATGGTGTTTGGCTTGATGCCCTGCTCTAAGAGCTCCTCCGGGCTGTCCTCTGAATGAGTTGTAGAAGCCGGATGGATGACGAGTGACTTCACATCTGCGACATTTGCGAGGAGTGAGAAGAGCTCGAGATGATCGATAAACTTCTTGGCTGTGTTCTCATCGCCCTTGATGTCGAAGGTGAAGATTGATGCACCGCCATTCGGAAGGTACTTTTTATAGAGTTGCTGCTGCAGAGGGTCCTTTGATGCTGCTGGGTGAGAGATGTACTCTACCTCAGGTCTGGTCTGTAAGTATTCAACTACCTTCAGTGCGTTCTGAACCTGACGCTCAACACGAAGTGAAAGTGTCTCAAGTCCCTGAAGGAAGATCCATGCGTGGATTGGGCTTAAGGTTGCGCCCTCATCACGAAGGATGATCGCACGGAGATAAGTAGCGATAACAGCTGGTGCTGTATCCTTTGCGAATGAAAGTCCATGGTAGGATGGGTTTGGTTCAGTAAGCCATGGATATTTGTCTGATGAAGCCCAGTCAAACTTTCCGCCATCTACGATGACACCGCCGATTGTGGTTCCGTGTCCGCCGATGAACTTTGTAGCCGAGTGAACTACGATATCTGCGCCGTACTCGATAGGTCTGATGTAGTATGGTGTAGCGAAGGTGTTGTCAACGATGAGCGGAAGGCCATGCTTATGAGCGATCTGTGCCCACTTCTCGATGTCTACTACTTCGCTGTTTGGGTTTCCAAGAGTCTCTACATAAAGAGCCTTGGTGTTATCCATGATAGCGCCCTCGATCTCGTCATAGTTAAATGGATCTACGAAGGTGGTGTTTACGCCGTAGTCTACGAAGGTGTGAGCAAGGTAGTTATAAGTACCACCGTAGATGTTCTTTGCTGAAACGATGTGGTCTCCTGCCTTTGCTACTGCCTTAAATGCGTATGTAACAGCTGCTGCACCTGATGAAACTGCAAGTGCTGCAACACCTCCCTCTAAGGCTGCGATTCTTCTCTCGAATACGTCCTCAGTCGGGTTTGTGAGTCTGCCGTAGATATTTCCGGCGTCCTTGAGTCCGAATCTGGCCTCAGCGTGGTCTGAGTTATGGAATACATATGATGATGTCTGATAAATAGGTACTGCTCTTGAATCAGTAACCGGGTCTGCCTGCTCCTGTCCTACGTGAAGTGCAAGTGTCTCAAAATGTAACTTTCTATCTGCGTATCTAGCCATTTATTTCTCCTTATTATTGTCAGGTTGAGGAATTTTCCTATCCCTAACCCCTATGTCCTAATTCCTTATAACTAATTATGAAAAAAGTGCGGTTGATAAGTATCTGTCGCCTGAATCCGGGAGAAGGGCTACGATGTTCTTGCCCTTGTTCTCGGGTCTCTTAGCGAGGATGTCGGCAGCCTTGAGTGCAGCTCCTGAAGAGATACCTACGAGAGTTCCCTCAGTAACTGCGAAGCGGCGTCCCTCTTCGAATGCGTCATCGTTGTCGATTTCGATGATCTCGTCGTAAACCTTTGTGTCGAGAACCTTTGGAACGAAACCTGCTCCGATTCCCTGAATCTTATGAGGTCCTGCCTGGCCCTTTGAAAGTACCGGGCTTCCTGAAGGCTCAACTGCTACGATCTTCACATTCGGGTTCTGCTTCTTTAAGTAGTGGCCAACACCTGTAAGTGTTCCGCCTGTACCAACACCTGCCACGAAGATATCAACCTTACCGTCTGTCTGGTCCCAGATCTCTGGGCCTGTGGTCTTCTCATGAGTAGTTGCGTTAGCCGGGTTATCGAACTGAGCGAGGATAACTGATCCTGGGATCTGCTTCTGAAGCTCATTAGCCTTCTCGATAGCTCCCTTCATTCCCTTGGCTCCGTCTGTAAGAACGAGCTCTGCGCCGTAAGCCTTTAAGAGATTTCTTCTCTCAACTGACATCGTCTCAGGAAGAGCAATGATAACTTTGTATCCCTTAACTGCTGCAACTGCGGCAATTCCGATTCCTGTATTTCCTGAGGTAGGCTCGATCAGTGTTGCACCTGGCTTGATGCGACCTGCCTTCTCGGCGTCCTCGATCATTCCAAGACCGATACGATCCTTAACTGAACCTGCTGGGTTGAAGAGCTCAAGCTTTGCAAAAATATTTGCTGCGTCTGCTCCTGCTGCCTTAGCGTATCTGTCTGCCTTAAGAAGTGGTGTATTTCCGATCAGTTCAAGTGTTGTGTTAACGTATTTACTCATGATAAAAGTCCTTTCTATTTAAAAAATATATCAATCCTCTGCGGTGCCCCGCATCAAATAATCTCCTATTAAAAATCTTTCTGTCTGGCTTCTGCCCCAACATCGATCGTAACATCGAATGTCTTTAAAGTAATGAGTCATCATAACCTCCTTTGTATCTCTACAAATCCTATCGGGTTAATGGGTTATCTCTGTTATGCTTTGTATTATATTCATATAATTCCTATTTGTCAAGTAGTTTTTTAAAAAAAATCTCAGCACCCCTTAAAATCGATAAAAAATGGCGATGCAAGCTTGCTTGCAGGAGCAGTTTTTTATCGATTTTGGGGGTGGCCAAGGCGCGTAGCGACTCTGGACACCCACAATGAGAGGTGCGAAGCACCTCGAATTTGGGGTGCTGATCAATTAAAAAAAGCCACCCCGAAGGATGGCTTAGAATCAATGTGCTGCGACGTCGCCCCGTCCTACCACGAGCTGGTAGCCGCTGGAGGCGGCGCGTCTTTCTATGCAGCTTCGGCAGGCTGATGAGAGCTCGCCGGTGCAGATTTTATTTTCATAGAGGGAATAGAGCTTTCTTACTCCGGTTGGAGAAAGGTTTGGCATCACGACATTTGCCCCGGCCGAAAGGCCGTACTCTCTTCCCTTAGGATGAATCGTTCCAAGCGCAGTTGTGGCCGGAATCAGTGCGTATGGAAACATCAGCCTTAGGATTGAAATAATCCTTAAAGTCATTGCGATTGAACCATTGCAGCAGTCCTTAAAAGGTGTCGCGTGGTGCGTCAGGTACGGCCCGATACCAATCATATCAGGCTGCAGGTCCTGCAGAAAACGAAGATCCTCAAGCAGATACTCAGGCGTCTGCTTCAGCGAACCCACCATAAAACCGGCTCCGATCTGGTAGCCAATATCCTTCAAATCATAGAGACACTGCTTTCTGTGAGAAAGCGAAAGCTCAGCCGGATGAAGAACGCGGTAATGTTCCTCATTCGCGGTTTCATGTCTAAGAAGATACCTCTCAGCTCCGGCGTCGAAATACTTCTGGTAGGACTCCTTTGATTTTTCGCCGATGGAAAGAGTTATCGCGCAGTCAGGATGAGCCGCGTGGATTGCTGATACGATGTCGCAGATCTTCTCATCTGTAAAAAATGGATCCTCCCCACCCTGGAGCACGAAGGTCCGATATCCCAGCTCGTAACCCTCATCAGTGCATTTAAGTATCTCATCCTTTGTCAGCCGGTACCTCTTAAGCTCCCTGTCGTCCCTGCGGATTCCACAGTAGTAGCAGTTATTTTTACAGAAGCTCGTGAACTCTATAAGCCCACGGACATAGACAGCGGTGCCGTAGACCTGCCTTCTGACCTCATCGGCGGCTGAAAAAAGAGACTCTTCATCATCCGTGAACTCAAGGTTTAAGGGCAGAAGCCCACTCGGATGTGAAGAAGCCTCAGGTGTATTTGGAAAAAGCGCCTCCGGCACAGCTGTAGGCATGGTCAGGAGGCGAATGAATTCCTCGTCAGTAAGGTCTTTGGTTTCTTTTAGTTTTTCAATTAAATCAATCATAAAAATTTATGCTGGTTCAGATGCTTCATTACGATTTCGCAAATGTCATCCCACTTAAACGTTAGGTGCTTCACGAAATCACACACATCATCTGTTAGAACGCCTGGTGCTTTACGACCTCGTACTCGTCGTTTGACTGGAAGTACGGGCAGGATGGGTAGTGTCCGGAATAGAGGCGGGCCATGTCGTCCTCGTCCATGTCGACCTCACAGATGTAGTCCTCCTCGTCCTCATCGTAGACGAGGTTGTTGCACATGTCACACTGATTTCCGCTCATAGCCGCCTCACCCGAAAATCAAAAATCGAATCAGTCCGCCAACTACACAGGCAATGACGATCGAACCAATCATGATAAACACCTGGTACTTTGTCTGCTTTTTGCCCCAGGCAGTGTGCATGATTCCCAGATATATAAGTACACCTGCAATCAGGCAGACGAAACTCGTTATCAAATTTATTACTTGTCTAGACATATAAACCTCCAAAGCATTTATGCTCCGATGGCCCCCAACAGCCCGTAGCTGAGTGAGCCCACGATCACTGTCGCGATTGCTACTCCAAGAAGCTCTGCAATAACTGCCTTCTTGATATCCATATCAAGAAGTGCCGCGATGAGGCTTCCGGTCCATGCACCGGTGCCGGGAAGCGGGATTCCTACAAAGAGCATCAATGCCACAAACTCTCCGTTTTTTAGCTTTCCGCTGCGCTTTGCTGCGTGGCGCTCCACCCAGTCTGCAAGACCGTGGAGCCTCGTGCCCTTCATCCAGTTTAGGATCTTTTTGATAAAAAGCAAAATAAAAGGTATCGGCAGGATATTGCCAATAACGCAGAGCGGAATCGCATGAAGGATTGGCACTTTAAGAAGCGCTGATGCTATAAGGCCGCCGCGGCACTCAAGTATCGGAAAAAGCGATACGATAAAGACCGCAGCCTCTTTTGAGACATACTGTCCCAGGGTTCCGGCGAACCAGTTTACAAATGCGTTCAAGCTTTCTCCTCCAGATATTTTCCTAAAAATTCAAAGAGAGCGTCCATCTGCTCCTCAGTTCCTATCGTAACTCTCAGGTGGTCGTGTACCCTCTTACCATCAAAGTGACGCACGAAGATATTGTTTTCTCTGAGTGCTGCAAAAATATCCTCTGCGGCCACCTTCTGGTGATGTACAAAGATAAAGTTGCTTTTCGAATCCGGGAAGTCGAATCCCAGCTCTGCAAATCTCTTCTTAGCTCTCTCCCTCTCGTTAATGATGGCAAGGCAGCGCATCTTGAAATAGTCCGGATCTGAAAGAGAAGCGATTCCGACCTTCTGTGTCAGCGAATCCATCGTATATGAATTAAACGAATACTTCACATCATTTAAGTATTTTATCAGCTTCTTTGAGCCGAACGCGAAGCCGATCCTGCTTCCTGCCAGAGCCCTCGACTTTGAGAAGGTCTGGGTAACCAGCAGATTGTCGTATTTTTCAATAAGTGGAAGAACTGACTCAGCGCCAAAGTCCACGTATGCCTCATCTATAATAACGACGCACTGTGGATTGGAGCGTATTATTTTTTCAAGAGCAGCAGTGCCCGCGTCAAGACCAGTCGGCGCGTTAGGGTTCGGGATTACGATTCCAGCGGCGTCTCCCTTGCAGAAACCATCTATATCGATGGAAAAATCAGGCAGAAGCGGCACTGTCTCGAACGGGATCCGAAACTCGTCGGCCCAGACATCGTAGAATGAATATGTCACGTCCGGGAAAAGGATTTTCTCTCCTGATGTAAAAAATGAAAGAAAGCTCATCGCAAGCACATCGTCAGAGCCGACTCCCACAAAAATCTGGTCAGCCGGCACCCCATAGGTGTCTGAAAGCGCTCCGATAAGGCCTGCTGCCGTAGGATCCGGATATTTTCGGAGTGACTCATAATCAAAATCAGCTATAGCCTTCTGCACTGCGCCTGCCGGCGGGTACGGATTTTCATTCGTGTTAAGCTTGATGACGTTCGTACTCTTCGGCTGCTCGCCTGGAGTGTACGGTGTTACCTTGTGAACTTTTTCTTCCCAACTGCTCATTTGACACCTCTTTAAAAATTATTCCTTGTATTTCCAGCCTGTCTCTGCCTTTTCGCGGGCCTTATCTGTCTCTTTCTGATTATAGACTATGACAGGGAAGCCCTTTTCTACGTACTTATAGAGCTTTGCTGCCATCTCCGGCGGCATGTTAACGCAGCCGTGAGAACCGGCAGTTTTGTATATTTCTCCACCGAATCTGCCGTGACGCCACGGTGCATCGTGGAAACCGATATTGCCGTTGAAAGGCATCCACCACGAAACCGGTGAGGCATAGCCCTGCCCCTTAAGTGTGGCATCCTTCGTCTTATATGTGATAGAATAGGTTCCTGTCGGAGTCCTTCTGCCATCCACGTCCTTTCCGGTAACCACGTCTGAGTCGAGCACCTTCTTGCCATTTATAACCAAAAACATATGCTGTGTCGCGATGTTTACCTCGGCATAGCTGTCACCGTAGTCAAAATGATAGTCGCCGTGGTTGGCAGCCTTGCTGCGGTAGATTGGCTCGCGGGTAACGCTTTTGCCGGACTTTATATCCTTCTTTATCTCCTTGACCTCGCTGTCGTAGTTTATCCACCAGCCGTAGTTGCCGCCTTTTACTTTTGCGGTAGTTCCATACTGCGTCTTAAGCGTTCTTTCGAGGCCAAATGTATTGTATTTGTAACCTAAATTCTTCTGGACGTAGCTGTAGATAGCATCGTCATCGAAAGAGACCTTGCCTTTTTTGCTGACCTTAAACCACTTAGCCTGGTCCTCCTTGTCGACTTTTACTTTTCCTTTATCAGCCATATCATAGGTGATGTCTACACTCATGTATTTGTTGAGCGAATTTACCGTTTTATTTAAAGTCTTGTTGTCGCTTTTTATCTCAGGATCGATATAGCTTCCGCTCTCCCTTAAGTTCAGATCGTCGCTCAAGGACTCTAGTGACTTCTCGATGTTTGCTGTCAGAGCTTCTTTATTTATCTCAGTTCCGTAGACTTCCTTTTTAACCTTGAAAGTTCCGTCTGATGAGAGCTCATAGGTCGCATTTTCTGATGGGGTGGCCTCTGCGGTAACAGCTGTGAGGTCATCAACTGCCTCCGAAAGCGCTGTGCTGTCAAAGTTCGCTGACATCTCCGGCACCTTGACGTCGGTATTTTTCCTGAAAAATGCTGCCGGCCACTCTCCGACCTTCTGTGAGTCAAGGATCTGCTGCGCTGCTTTTTTCGCTGAGGCGTCATCAAGAGATAAGGATACATCCTTGCCATAGAGCACATCATCAGTCGTATCGCCCTTTATCTCAAGCGAATAGGACGAGGCAGAATCCTTTAGTATATCTACGATTCCATCTACGTCTGCTCCGCCTGCCTTTTCATCTGCTATAAGGCTGTGCGGCATCACGTGGCTGGTAAAATACAACGCCGTTCCCGCATATATCGCTGCGGCCGCTGTAATCACTGCTGCCGCGATCAGTAATCCCTTGTGCTTCATCTCATCATCCTTTATAATTAATCAGTCAGCGTCTATCGTACTACAAACCTGCTTATTTTTCAATGTACGTGTCGACAAACACCGATTTTTGTACCTTTCAAATCCGTTCTTTTTATCGTACAATAGAGCCTATGGGTAAAATAGCTAAGAATTTTTTATATAAAAGAAAAAAGAGGATTCTCATCCTTTTATACTTTGCCATCTATCTGTTTTTTTTCTATCTTATTGAGCATGTATGGACAAACAGGCATTATCATGTGCTTGATCTCCCTTTTGATCACATGATCCCGTTCATCCCTGTTTTCGTGCTTCCATACTATCTCTGGTTTGTCTATCATGTCTGGGCCCTGCTTCCGCCTTTTATCGACGATGAGCCCGACGATTATTACAGGACCGCATTCGCTCTTTTTTCGGGCATGACTGTCTTTATCGTGGTTTCGATTATTTTTCCAAATGAGCAGGCGCTGCGCCCGACCTCGCTTGGAACGGATATTTTTTCAAAAATGGTAGGCGCTATCTACGCCGCTGACACGCCGACGAATATCATGCCGTCGATTCACGTCTACAACGCACTCATCGCGAACACCGCGATCTGCCGCCGTAGCGAGAGAATGGGCCGCACCTGGGAATCGGCGCTCTCCTCTATCCTCTGCACCCTGATCATCCTCGCGACTGTCTTCATCAAGCAGCACACGATCGTGGACCTGATCGGCGCCGCTGTGATGTACGGGGTGTTCTACGTCGTCTTCTTTAAAAAATTCCGGCTGCCTGCCTGGCTGAAGGAAAAATAAAAGTAGACCTTATGCTTTTTCTTGAAGCTGCCACAGGTATCGGCTCTCTAGGTCGCCGTTACCTGTGGCAGCCTTCTAAATGCCAAGTCTACAACCTGACTTTATTACAGATTTTCCACCTCATCCAGCCAGACACGCGCGGACGCGTCAGATGGCATGCGGAGGTCGCCGCGTGGCGATAGGGCCACGGTTCCGACCTTCGGGCCGTCCGGGATGGCGCTTCTCTTGAACTGCTGCGCAAAGAAACGGCGGTAGAACACCTTTATCCACTTCTTTATCGTATCTTCGTCATAGAACTCATCTGGTGTTCCGGTCTTGAATGCCTCTTTCGCAAGGAAGTAAATTTTCTCCGGTGAGTAACCATATCTCAAGACATAATATAAATAAAAATCGTGGAGCTCGTATGGGCCTACGAGATCCTCGGTCTTCTGGGCTATTTTTCCATTTTTCTCAGGTGGCAGCAGCTCCGGAGATACCGGGGTGTCGAGGACATCTAAGAGCACTTTTCTGAGATTCTCGTCATTTTTTCCATAGTAATCTGCATAGAATCTGACGAGATGTCTTACGAGTGTCTTCGGTACCGAGCAGTTTACCGCGTACATCGACATGTGGTCGCCGTTGTAGGTGGCCCAGCCAAGCGCAAGCTCCGAGAGATCGCCGGTTCCGATTACGAGGCCGCCCTCCTTGTTCGCGATGTCCATTAGAATCTGCGTGCGCTCTCTGGCCTGCGAATTCTCATACGTCACATCGTGGACTGCCTCATCCTGTCCTATATCTGAAAAATGAACGCGTACCGCATTCGATATATTTATCTCGCGGAAGGTCACACCGAGCGTTTTTATCATCGTTACTGCGTTTGTATATGTCCTGTCGGTCGTGCCGAAGCCTGGCATCGTTACGCCGATTATTCCTTTCCTGTCCAGTCCTAGGACATCAAATGCCCTGACTGTAACGAGAAGTGCAAGTGTCGAGTCTAGTCCGCCTGAAATGCCGATTACTGCTGTTTTCGCATGGGTATGATCGAGGCGCTTCCTGAGTCCATACGCCTGGATATTAAGAATTTCCTCGCAACGCTCTCTCAGGTGCTCCTTATCCGACGGCACGAACGGATGCGGATCCACCTCTCTTGTAAGTGTCACCTTCTGCGGTGAAAGCTTGAACGGCACTCTTACATATTCATCTGCCGCTGAATCAAATGTCGTCATCTGCCCGCGACGTTTTATAGATGAGGTGACGTCGATTTCCGTGATCGTCATCTGGCCGTCGAACGGCTTGGTCTCGGCAAGAATTCTCCCGTTCTCTGCTATGATTCCTCCGCCTGGATATACGACATCCTGTGTCGACTCGCCGATTCCGGCATTTGAATAGATATATGACACATAGCATTTTGCGGACTGCATCGAGACGAGCTGCCTTCTGTAGGCCGCTTTTCCCGTCAGCTCATCTGAAGCCGAGAGATTTACGATGATATTCGCTCCTGCCATAGAGGCTTCTGTCGATGGTGAATCCGGCACCCAGAGGTCCTCGCAGATTTCCGCCGCAATAGTGACTCCAGGTATGCTCTCACATGAAAAAATAATTCTTGATCCTATCGGACACTTTCCATTTGGAAGGTCTATATATTCAACGTCTCCTGGCCCTTCCTTGAAGTATCTGGCCTCGTAGAATTCACTGTAGTTCGGCAGATGCATCTTTGGAACGAAGCCTAATATTTTTCCATGATTTATCGCACAGGCAGCATTTCTCAGATGTCCCTTGTACATGAGTGGCAGTCCTGCAAAAATAACCGCATCCAGACTTTTCGTGCTTTCCGCGATATATCTGAGCCCCTCAAGTGCTCCCTTAAGAAGTGTGTCCTGGAAAAACAGCTCACCACAGGTATATCCCGTAATCGAAAGCTCAGGAAAAACTATGATCTGCGCTCCCGCTTCTGCTGCCTTCACAGCCCATTTTACTATGCTCTCTGAATTTGCCTTGGTATCGGCCACAACTGTATCCGGTGTTACCGCTGCAACTCTTATGTATCCGTATGACATTAGACAATCTCCTCTGGCGTGTACGTGTATTTTTTCCCGCAAAATCTGCATACGACTTCTATCGGCTCTCCTGGTGATGCGAGGTCTTTTTTGTCCTGCTGTGAAAGCGTCTTGATTTTTGCAAGGAATTTCTCACGGCTGCAGTCACACTTGAACTCGACGTCCTTTTTATCAGTGAATTCGATGTCGAAGCCATCAAGGACCATCTCAAGCATCTGCTCAGGTGTAAGGCCCTTCTCAAGCATCATCGTTACTGAGTCTATGTGGGCAATGTTATCTGAAAGCTTGTCTATTACCGCATCATCGGTATTTGGCATCAGCTGGACTATAAAGCCACCCGACTGCCTGACACTCAGATCCGTATCGACCAAAACTCCTAGTCCCACTGACGACGGCACCTGCTCGCTCTCTGCAAAATAATAGGTAAAGTCCTCTGCGACCTCTCCCGACACGAGATTTATCGACCCGCTATACGGCTCCTTGAGTCCCATATCCTTTATTACCCGCAGATAGCCGTGGCCGATGGCACCGCCTACATCAAGATGTCCCGGGCTTTTCTCCGGAAGGTCGACATGTGGATTGTTCACAAATCCCTTCGCATGTCCCTGTGAATCTGCCGTTACTGTGACGCCGCCGGCTGGCCCGTCACCTATCAGCTGGACTGTGATCTCATCATTTTCGCCGTCCATCATAAAACCCATCATCAGCCCGGCTGAAAGCGTGCGCCCCAAAGCCGCCGTCGTTACCGGCCAGGTGTCGTGGTCGTCCCTCGCGGTCTGTACCACTCCTTTGTCTGTTATCGCGAATGCTCTTATCTGATCGTGCGCCGCAATCGCGCGAACCATGTAGTCGTTCATGCAAGTCCTTTCTTGTTTTGCAATGTCATCTGCGTCATTACGTGTGGTTTGACTGTTTTCTTGTTTTCACACGTAGCTTTTTCTATGTCATTACGTGTGATTTGACTGTTTTCTTGTTTTCACACGTAGCGTCTGCCGCGTTATTACGTGTGATTTTGCCGTTTTCCTGTTTTCACACGTAATTTTTTCTGTGTCATTACGTGTGATTTGACTGTTTTTCTGTTTTCACACGTAACGTCTGCCACGTTATTACGTGTGATTTTGCCGTTTTCCTGTTTTCACACGTAATTTTTTCTGTGTCATTACGTGTGATTTGACTGTTTTTCTGTTTTCACACGTAACGTCAGTCATTTATATGCTTCCATGTACGTACCATTTCGCTGAAAACCTGGAGTTGGTACGGAAACTTCATCTTGATAGCTCAAGTTTTACGGACTGACATCAAAAACCGCCCTCCAGTCCGTAGTGTTTACTGCATCTGTGCCTGGCGGGAGCCGTCCTTATAAAAGCCTGGCCTGTCCGGGTCCTTCAGGTGCTCTCTCGCCACAAAAGTAATCTTTTCAGATGTCGGCGACGGCTCCTCAAATGTATCTGTATCAAGAACCTCGACCAGCTCAAGGCCTGCTGCCTCAATCATTTCCACAATCTCTGATTTCTCGTAGCATCTCTGCAGGTGCTGCTCGAAAAACTTGTCAAAGCGGCCATCGCCACCTCTGATAAAAAGCGTCAAATCGTAGATATTAAGCTTCGTATCGCTGTCGTACTCATTTTCCCAGATGAAGCTGCCCTCGTCGCGGTTCTCCGCAAATGTGTTGTTCGCGAGAACCTTCTCATACTTGTACTCCGTATTTACATCAAAAATAAACACTCCGCCGGGATGCAGGAAATTATTTACCCGTTTCAGCACTTTGAGAAAATCATCCTTATCCGTGATGTAATTCATGCAATCACAGACACTGACTACACCCTGATAAGTGCCAAACAGATCAAGCTCTCTCATATCCTGACAGATGTAAAGAATTGAATCATCTGACTCATGACCTCTCGCAATCTCAAGCATCTCATCAGAGCTGTCGACGCCAGTCATATCGTAGCCCATGTCTCTGAGCCGTCTCGTGATCTGCCCGGTCCCGCAGCCCAGATCGAGAACCATCGGTTTCTCTGCAGCCGGTGGCAGATATTTTTTAAGTAAGGTGTCAATTCCCGCGGCCCACCTGTCATATGGAACATTGTCCATGAACAGGTCGTAAACCTCGGCGAAAGACGTGTAGCTCTCACACATTGTTTTTCCTTTAAAAAATAAACGTTGTCACGTTACATTCTTTCCTTAATCCAACTGTAGATAAAATCCCGTACCTTGTCACGGTCGGTCTCGTTTAGGATCTCATGCCTGTCGCCCTCAAAAAGCTTGAGGGTCAGATTCTTGATCCCGGCCTTTTTAAAGCGCTCGAACGCGCTCTTTACGCCCTTGCTCATAGCTCCGACCGGATCGTCAGCGCCCGATGCGAAAAGAATCGGCAGGTCTTTTCTGATGCGGTTGACATTTTTCTGGGCATTGTCAAAAAGCATCGCAGAGGTCATTCCGCGGTAGCCGTTTACCGAGAACAGATAGGTATCGTACGGATCGCTGTAGTATTTTTTCACGCTCTCGACATTCTTAGAAAGCCAGCTTTTTTCAGGCTCGGAGCCATCCATGCAGAACTTGTGATAGTCGCCCGCGAACAGGAAATTCGTAACTGTCTGGCTCTTGTAATTCCAGCCGTGAAAAAGAGCTGTGATATTTATCACAAGCTTTGCTATGATAATAGCCGGGTTTGGCACCGTGCCTGTCCCCACGATTATAGCACCGCTCAGCCCCTTTGTCTCCTCACTGTAAACTGACAAAAATCTGCGGAGCATGTAGCTTCCCATCGAATGGCCCAGGATAAAATACGGGATATCCGGATATTTTTTCTTTCCATACTGATAGACCGAAAGCATATCCTTGCACATCGTGACCTCCGGTGCCTTCGAATGCATGACGCCGAGCTCCTCCTTGTCATCCTTCGGAAGAGAGTGCCCGTGTCCAATGTGGTCGTGTCCAATCACAACAAAGCCATGGTCAGTCATGTACTCAGCGAACTCCTCGTACCTCTCGATGTATTCTATCATTCCGTGAACGAGCTGGATAACCCCCACCGGCTCTTTGTCCACATTTCTCCACTCAACGCAGTGAAGCTGAGTGCCAGCCTCATCATGTGACTTAATAGTAAAATTCTCCTTAACCATAATAACCTCCTATAACCTTACCCTGTAGCTTTTTATTTTTGCCTGGATGCTCTGAAACCCATTATATTCATTTATATCCGGATCGTAGATAATGTCAAGCCTTATTTGATTCAGCTTTCCGGAAAGGGCCTTTTGAAGCTCTTCCTCACCGAATGCACTTGAGATATCTGCATCCATCTGGGAACCATCGCCGAAATAAATTCCATCGACCTTTACTCCGTTGGAAGCAAACGACAGTTTCCTGTACTGCTGCGTTTTTCCTATTTTTCTATACGATGTTACAGGCAGGTTCCGATCTGCGAAGACAGGACCTGGATTGCCGTTCCCAAACGGCTCAAGCTTATCCAGCTCCTCGACAAGCGGGATGTTCGCGTAATAGAGCGGCATCGGCACGTCTATCATGACCTTCTCCTGCATGTCGTCATCCGTAAGCCCGCTGTGTTCATCTAAAAATAAACGCAGCCACTCGATATCCTCCTCCCTCATCGAAAGGCCTGCTGCCATCGGGTGCCCGCCGAACTTTGTGAAGACGCCGTCTCCGCCGAAAGCTTCGTTGGCCTCTACCATTTTATCATACATAGAATAGGCTTCAATGCTTCTGCCGCTGCCCTTCACGTCCCCGTTTACAGTTTTGCAAAGGACGAAGGTCGGACGATTGTATTTTTCTTTTATTTTTCCAGCAACGAGTCCGCAGAGGCTCTCATGCAGCGCAGGCATGTAATAGACAATGACCGTCGGCAGGCTTTCCGCATGTGAAAGCGTCTCTAAGGCCACGTCTATTCCCTGCTGTTCCATTGCTTTTCTCTGTTCATTTAGTGAAACGAGTTCAAGAGCTTCCTGTTCAGCTTTCTCTTCATCCGTTTCAAGCAAAAGCCTCAAGGCCTTTTCGGCACTGTCGATTCGGCCCGACGCATTAAAGCACGGCCCCAACACAAAGCCAATCTGCCAGGCCTTGATATTATTTTTGTCAAGTCCAGTGACTGCTATCAACTTATCGAGTCCGATATTTTCACTCTGCGACAGCTGCTTTAAACCGAGGCTTACTATCGCGCGGTTCTCGTCCTTAAGCTCCATGATATCAGTAACCGTCGCAAAAGCAGCCTCCGGCAGGTACCTCATAGCATCCGTCCGATCAGCCATCTCAAACAGCTCACTTATCAGCTTAAAAGCAACGACTGCCCCGCAGATGCCCGGGAATTGGTATGTATCGTCCGCGCGGTGCGGATCCACGACACAGTCTGCATGCGGCAGATGATAAATATTTCCATCCTTGTAAAAATCAAAGCTGCCGCGTTCGGTGTCCGCTTCCTGCGGATACTGGCCTGATACGTCTTCAGAATTTTTGCCTGCTTCAACTGTCGTAAATGGAATCGCATGGTGGTCGGTTACTATGACTGTGAGGTTATTTTTCTTAGCGAGCTTTACAGCCTCACCCGCCGCAATTCCGTTGTCGCAGGTGATGATTGCCTCTACCCCGTCATTTACTGCCTGCTCGACCATTGCTGGATTCAGGCCGTAGCCGTCGACTATCCTGTCCGGCAGCTTGTAATCGCAGTCCGCCCCTAAGGTTCGAAGGCCGTCTGTCAGGATATAAGCCGAGCAGATCCCGTCTCCATCGTAGTCACCGATGATACGGATTTTCTTTTTATCCTTTATCATCTGCGTTATGATCTCACAGGCTCTCGGCAGATCCTTCATCAGCCTCGGGCTGTGCAGGTCTGTTATCTCAGGATGCAGGTAATGTCCGATCTGATCCTCAGGAATGTCCCTGTTTACGATGATACGGGCAGTGACCTGGTCTATGCCGTATTTTTCCCCGATTCCTTTGAAATCTGCTCTCTTACAATATACTTTCCAATTTGCCATTGATTATTTCCCTGATTTTATTTCAATAATTCAGTGCCTTACTATTAGTGAAGACCTGCTTTTATCAGAAACTGCCACATTTATGAAGCCACTGATAAATTTTTTCAGCTGTAATGGCCCATAATAATTCCCAGTTATAAAAATAGAGCTGTGCTTTCTGCTTCACAGCTCCTTTTTTTCATCACAGTTGCAGTTGTTGTCCAAAAATTTGTACAAAAGTCTGTACAGCTCCTTTGCCTCGTCCGCGTCGAGTCTGATGCACTTCGTCATCTCTGCCGGCACCGCAAGTGCCTTGTCGCGGAGCTTCATGCCCTCATCGGTAATCGAAATCAGGAGATTTCTCTCGTCGGTCTTGCTTCTGTGCCTGTAAATATAGCCCTTGCTCTCAAGCTTTTTAAGAAGCGGCGTTAAGGTGCCGGAATCCAAATACAGGCAGCGGCCAATCTCCTTGACGTTCATCTGCTTTTTTTCCCAGAGCACCATCATAGTGATATACTGGGTGTAGGTCAGATCGAGCGCAGACAGATACGGCTTATAGGCTCTGACCACTTCCTTCGCGCAGGCGTAGAGCGGGAAGCAGAGCTGGTTTTTCAGTTCGAGGCAGGCATATTTGTTGTCTTCCATAAATACATCTCCAAAAAACTAAAACGCAATTACATTGTACACAATCTTTTGAAAGATGTCAATCCTGATCAAAGATTTTTCAGCATGTACTCCACAATTGCTGCGCAGTGTGCTGCTGCGGCCTTCTCGAATGTCGGATAGTCCATAGAGCCTGAATTGTCGGCCTTGTCTGAGATGGCGCGGATGATCACGAACGGAACCTTGTTAAGGTATGCTACCTGGGCAATCGCTGTGCCCTCCATCTCGGTGCACATTCCACCAACCTTCTTCTGGATAGCTTCTTTCTGATCATTTCCGGCTATGAACTGGTCACCTGATACGACTCTTCCTGAAAATACATGTATGTCAGGTGCTGCTTCCTTTACTGCCTTTACTGCGCAGTCGTGAAGCATTTTATCAGCCGGGAAGCTTACGGTTCCGATTCCCGGTACCTCACCGACCTTATAGCCAAGCGGCGTTACGTCAAAATCATGGTAGATGGCGTCCTCTGAAACTACGATATCTCCGATGTCGATATCAGCGTCCATTGAGCCTGCAACTCCAGTATTTATCACGTGTGTGACCTCGAAGCAGTCGCAGAGGATCTGTACACAGGCGGCAGCGTTTACTTTTCCAACACCGCACTGAACTACTACGACGTCGGTGCTGCCGATTTTTCCCTCGAAAAATTTCATGCCGGCACGCTCAACTGTGCGCTCTGTTGTCATCTCTGCCTTGAGGTGCTCGACCTCGATCTCCATAGCTCCGATAATTCCGATTTTCATTTGTTTTTCCTTTCTCTGTCACGCCGTTACCGACAGTTCCATGCAAATCCCTTTTCTGTACGTAAAAGCTCTTTATTCTGGATAAACCAGGTTCTCCTCTGTCGCGTTTTTAAGCACATCGAGGTACTTCTTCGCAAGAAAATGCGCCATACCAAGATTCTGGTCCAGGTAGTTGCCGCAGTCTCTTGGCGCGGCACCCGGGATGTCACCCTCGAAATCCCTGATGAATTCAAACATCTCGATAACGAGCGGCAGCACATCCTTTGACTCATAGTCACCGGCAAGCAGCATGTAAAAACCAGTCCTGCAGCCCATCGGCCCGAAGTAGACAGTCTTGTCACCGAACTCCCTGTGATTTCTTAAAAAAGTAGCACCCAAATGCTCAATAGTGTGCACCTCAGCCGTATTCATGACAGGCTCCCTGTTCGGTGCTGTCATTCTGAGGTCAAAGGTCGTTATCACCGCGTCACCGTAACGGTCCTTTCTAGATACATACACCCCCGGCAGAAGCTTCAGGTGATTAATTGTAAAGCTGGTGATTTTTTCCATGTATTTTTCCTCCATATATCAAAATCAAGATTTCATATCAGAATCCATGACAGTCATTTCACACTACCATAGAAGGCAATATCTTCTCACAGCTCAAAGAATTCAAGAATTAATCGAGTAGGAGGGAGTGATTAGCTCCCGTCCTCTCACACCACCGTGCGTAC
>SAMEA3663052__coassemble_442_pt1 | contig 41500 bp, 35 predicted proteins | sample SAMEA3663052__metabat2_low_PE_012 | metagenome-assembled genome bin SAMEA3663052 (sample SAMEA3663052) | pig gut metagenome | biome: pig gut; feature: pig-associated habitat; material: faeces | place: France | collected 2012 | reverse complement strand
TGAGGTATTTTTATATGTCAACCCCCTGACACTTTATATTATACAGGAGGCTTTCATGTATGATAAAAGCATTTTGTGCTTTTTTGATATCAATTTAGTTGTTCTATTAGTTGTTGAGTAGTTCTATTAGTTGTTTTATTGCTGCATTTAGTTATTCTATCAGTTGTTTAATCGAATGTGCGAATAGAACAATTTAATAATCCTCAATTCTTTTTCGTAGGGTATTCATAACTCTCTTTTTGTCTGCGCTCCATTGTGGCTCGACCAGCAGTGATTTCGGGCCATCACCTGTCAGCCTGTGAATTATGATGTAGTCAGGCAGAATAGAGAGTGCTTCACAGACAAAATCTGCATATTCATCGAGAGTTAGAATATGGAATGGGCGAGCGGAATATTGCTTGAAGAGCTCAGTACCTTTCAGAACATGCAGCAGCTGAATCTTTATACCATCGCCTGGCTCAAGGAGGTTTGAGAGGAAACGTATTGTTTCCATCATATCTTCCCTGGTCTCGCCTGGCAATCCGAAAATCACATGAACTATTACGGTGATTCCAGCTTTTTTCAGGCGATGGTAGGTGTCAGTGAAAACAGGTAGACTGTAGCCGCGGTTTATTTTTTCAGCGGTGCTCTGATGAATCGTCTGAAGGCCCAGTTCAATCCAGACTGGTTTTATTCGATTAAGCCTTTTTATCATCTCAAGTTTTTCAGTATCGATACAGTCTGGCCTTGTGCCGAGCGATAGTATTACGATCTCCGGACGATTTATCGTTTCTGCGTATAATTTTTCAAGGCGGGCGGTATTGCCATAGGTATTCGTGTAGGACTGAAAGTAGGCGATGTATTTCCTGTCTTCAGGCCTTATTGAAGCAGGAATCTTTTTATCAACGAGCTTACGCGCCTTTTTAATCTGAGTATCGATATCCTCAAACGGAGCAGCAAAATCACCTGAGCCGCCCTCTGAGCAGAAGGTACAACCGCCATATGAAATCCTGCCATCTCTATTCGGGCAGGTGCAGCCAGACGAGAGAGAAAGCTTGTATATCTTCTGACCGTATTCTTTTTTCAAAACATCTGAAATGCTGGTGTACTTCATGTCTTATTTTCTTACAAAAATAACTCACCTTCCATTTTAGTTTGGATTTTCCCAAAAAGTTGTCTTCGTTTATTCCCACTTCAGCCTATGGAGATTTCCCTTCTCATTAAGCCCTTGGAAATTATTCTGGCGCAGAGCCTCGTAAAGAACGATAGCTACAGAATTTGAGAGATTTAGAGAGCGGGTGTCACCGAGCATAGGAATGCGGATACAGGCTTCAGGATGCTCTACAAGAATTTCTTCAGGGATTCCTGCCGACTCTTTTCCAAACATGATATAATCGTCCGGCCCGAACCTCACATCAGAATAGCACTGTCTGGCTTTCGTGGTTGCAAACCAGAGCTTTGGGCGGCTGGTTCCATCATTTAAATTCGAATGAACGCATTCTTCATAATGCGGATCAGCATTTTCATAATCAACCTGCTCAGCTTCCTCATGAGATAAACACTCTGTTTCTTCACGAGATAAACGCTCTGTTTCTCCGTTATAAATGATTTCTCTGTGCTTTGCCAGAAAATCATCGTAATCATCATACTCGTGGAGGTCAAGCTTCGGCCAATAGTCCATGCCCGCCCTCTTTACATATTTGTCATTTATGATAAATCCCAATGGATAAATCAGATGAAGTGATGAACCTGTCGCTACGCAGGTTCTGCCGATTGCCCCGGTATTAAACGGAATCTCCGGCTCATGCAATACTATATGAAACATATCAGTCCTTTTCTGCTACATGCATACAAACATCAAGATTTGGCTTATACTTAGTATTAAAACTTTTTGGCTCTTCATCAAAAATCTTACTAAGTACAGGCTCCATCTGTTTTATCAAGTTGACAACTAATGCATTCCCCATCATGAAGCGTCTTTTCTTTACAGGCATTTCTACTATCTGACCATCAACCAGGCAGTCCTTTGTCCAATTAGTTGGGAATCCCTGAATCCTTTCCATTTCTATAGGAGTAAGCAATCTGATACGACCTGTTTTTTTATCTTTTACTATATGAGTAGTCCTGCTGAAGGATCCTTCACTGGTGAGCATAGTTCTTGCTGGTTTATCATATGAATCAATCATCGCTATAGGGCCTTCAGAAAACACATATTCATGTCCATTTGAAGCAGTTCGGTTGATTTTCTTTGCACCTTTTAAATACTGCCACGTCTTTCTGGATTCTGGTGGCAGCTTACCTTTTGTCTCATCACTATGAGTTACATCAGGATATGTATAATAAAGCCTATCTTCAGGAATAAAGAATTCCTCTGGTATATCTCCATCTTCCATGATATCACCAAGCGTTATCTGTTTCCCTGAATATGAAGGCATAGTTTTTATAGTATAAATAATACCATCCTTCATAACTCCTGAATTCTCAAAATTAAAACTAAATTCGGCAGATAATTGTCCAATACCTTCCGGGAGCTTTTCTATCCTTATTTTTTTATTTTCTATCGGATTTACAGGAAAACTACTTGCAAAAAATCCATCTTTGTTTATCAGTTTTCCCACACTATCTATATGTGTAGAATCATCAGGTTCTTCATAATACCCTGTGGTATTGCTCATCATTAAAGAATAGCGAGTAGTATCCTTATATGCAAAAATAAAAGTCCTTCTTCGCCTCTGCTGGTAACCATAATCAGCCGCATTAATTACACGCCATTCTACAGTATAATTAAGATCCCTAAAGCACGCTAAGATAATCCCAAAATCTCTTCCCCTTTGAGAAGCAGGGCTTTTTAGCAGTCTATCAACGTTCTCCAGCAACACAAAAGGAGTATCCTTTGCTTCAAGTACATCTCTGATATCCCACCATAGCACTCCCTTTTTTCCTTCAAGTCCCTTGGATGTTGCAAGAGATGAAGCGACAGAATAATCCTGACACGGAAATCCTCCAACCAAAAGATTATGATCTGGAATAACATTTTTATCAACTGCATTGATATCACAATTGGATGTATTATTGCCATTAAGATCATTACATGTTCCAAATCTGTTAATATAACAATCATACGCCCACTGTGTAGTTTTATCTGCAGGTTCCCACTGATTGAACCATACTGTTTTCCATTTTTCAGGCTTAGATGTGTCACTGATATTATTTATTGAATTCAGTCCACAGCGGAATCCACCTACCCCTGCGAAGAGCTCGCATACCGTCTTATCCATAATGATCAATTCTCCTATTTGAAATTCTAACACAAAACGGGGTTTTGATCAACCTTTTTTTACTTCTGAAAATTCCAAATGATCTTTATTAAATCTATAGCTTATCAATTTACAATCACTCCATGTACAAGGCTGAGTAGGTCTATATCCCCTTGAAAAATTTCTTATACAATGCTTGTTTTTTTCTATTATCACATCGTCAGGAAAATCAGATGCTACAACGTAAGCTTCTATCATTGAATAATCACCATGTGCATACTCTTGACTTATCCAATCCACATATTTCATTAACTGTCCGATAACATCTGGTTTAGCTGTATCTTTTTTTATCTCTATAACGAGATATTTTGATATGGTTTTAAATCCCTCGATGTATCTATATCCGAAGATATCCATCTTATCCATATATTCTATAGGCTTGAATGGAGAAGCTGCAACCTGATGAGATATATAATCCCATTTTCCAAAAGGAGTATCATTCTCTTTTTCCAATATCCCACATAGATAAGCTTCTATTGCCATCTCGTGTTCCAATGTATTCTTCTTATTCAGTGTATTTATCATAATCTGGTAAGCAGTTAATCTATATTCCTGACTTAGCTTCTTCTCAATAGCCTCATGAATTTTATTATCATATTCAAATATGTTTTTCTTATTTATAAGATTTTCTTCATTTCTTTTTAATATAATATCCTGCAATGCCTTATTTTCTTCATCATCTATTTTTATAAACGATAATTGCCATAAAGTTCTAATACTTCTGAATTTATCAGGATTGCTATTCAGAACATCATCCATATCAACACTATTCTTAAAAAAATAAGGTGATGGTTTAAACAGACATAGGCATCTATTATAATGATCTGATACTTCCCAGAGTAACTTATCTTTATCGATATCTTTATCTGAGAACGGCTCAGGTACATCTGCCTTAGGATAATTTAAATATTTACAATCATTTCCAACTTTAATTATCTCACCTATTCCATATATTTTTCGCTCGCTAAAAAAATATATGGAGTCGCCTGGTGTCATACTTAAATAATCAGCAAAAGTCCCTTCTTGTGGTATCCTCCACTTACCTTTCTTTGGGTCTGGTAGTATCGTACTATATACTCCAGAATTAACCATCATCTCTATGGATACATCCTTATTAATAGTCATCACATAACCAGCCATGATTTACTCCTCCTTCATTTGAGCTCATCGTTTAATTGTGAAAGAATGTATGTATTATTCAGCCAAAAGCATTGCTTAGGAAATTGTCTACCATCAGGCAGTTCATAAGTATCTTTAGAATTTTGAGCATGCGGTCTGACGTGACAGATGTAGCTTTCTGTTTGCTTTGGGAAATTGTTGTAATGTTTTCCATCTCTTATTTCAAACTCAAGTCCATTCTTTAAGATTGAAACTGTTTTTTCCCAAACTGGCCTTACTCCATTCTCCAGATCATCATATGGTATATTCCAAAATTGGCATCCTTTTAACCTGAGTACGTCCATATCATCATATTTGTAAACTACAAAAAAGAATCGAGTTTCTCTGAGATAATTACCGAATGTCGAATCATCCCAATCTTCTTTTATCAATTCTTTAAATTTGAATGTAGGGAATGACATGTTCTCTTTGATCTTGCCATTCTTGCCTATCCTTATAGCCTTTACAACGATATTTGCTTTTGCAAATTCTTCGGCTTTATTTCCAGTGATTCCTAATATCCTGAATGCTATATTAGATTCAAGGTTCTTCTGTTTCTTTGACAGATCAAAGGTTGACGCTAGTTCTTCAACGCTTCTTCCTTTATATCTGTTAATCTTTTCTGCGACATACTGTTCAAAAGGTTTATCTGAATCAGTCTCAATGCTCTCATATGTCCCTTTGCCTGGAACTATATAGTTGTTGAGAACAAAAGTCATATAAGAACTCTTATATGCAAAAGCTCTTGGCTTTGCAGGGATATCACTAAAAGGCTGTCTCCGTCTGACTTTTGAACTGGACGCTTTAGGAGCCGCACTAAGATACATAGTATCAGCCTCTGACAGTTCATGGGCTTTTCCAGCTTTTATCTTATCAACTATGATATCATAATCCTGGTGAATAATCACAAGGTCTCTTTTTGATGGAGTGAAGAGCGAGACAAATCCAATCTTGTAATCAATTCTCTGTTTTATCTCCGGTTTGTAAAGATAATATATCAATAGTAAGAGTTTAGATTTCGTCCAGAAATGTCCTGTCTCAAACTGCTCATTGATGACCTGTTCATAATCTATCATAGTGAGGACAAGTCTCTCCTTTGCAGATATCGAGCCATCTTTATTCTGCTTATATGGAGTTACCTTCAGCTCCACACCAGCCTCATGGAAATCAGGTCTGGAATCGCTGTTACATTTATAGTGAAAATATCTTTCCTCGATTATCTGTCCCAGATTCCCCTTATTCTTCTTATCCTCTTTCCCCGCTATGTGCATGTCATATCTGTCTTCCGATACTACGCTGCTATTATCACCTGAAATAAGATATATGCTCTTCTGGTCTTCTTTTATCACCTGCGAAAAGGTCTTGTTTATAAGTCCTTTCGCATATGTTTCAATAGATTTAGGGTCATATATATTGTAAGACTGAAGTTCCTCTGCCATCATTCATCCCTCATTTTTACATCCTGAATCGTCTCTTCTATCACATGAATACATTCGTCTAAATTTTTTTGTATATCCTTGCCCCAAAAATGAATCGCCGTCCAGTCCATGACTTTTAGTTCTTTATCTATCTCATTATCACGCTCTATATTACGTTCTATCTTGCTTACCCAATAGCCTCCGTTTGTTCCCTGCAAGACCTTTTGTCTCTTTATATCCCAGTCTTTACCATGGAAGAACTCTCCATCACAGAATATCGCTATCCGATATTTTGTGAATGCAATATCAGGTGTACCTGGTACTGCCTTATAATTTTTTCTGAACCTATAGCCTTTGGCAAATAATGCCTTTCTGAGTTTGACCTCTATAGAAGTATCTTTGCCACGAATGTGGCTCATATTCTTATGACTTCGTTCAGAAACCTTCCCGTGAAATCTAGGTTCTTTTTTCATAGCAGTTCACACATTACCACCATTTATCATATTTGAATACCTTCTCAGTCTATCATCCTTTGAATCCACATCATTCAGCCATTGATTGATATTCGTAGAATCGACATTTGTATTCCTCAGTATCCCTGCTATATCAGAAGCAGTTACAAATAAAATAGGATGTCCATCTTCTACCACCTCTTTATAAGCTTGTGTCGCTATATAACTTGTAGTCACAAGAATGCCAAACTGTCTATATCTTATTCTGGCTATAAGTCTTGATAACTGATGTACTCCTACTGCGTTATCTTTACCATAACATTTTGCCTCTAAAGCACATTCCATATTTAACGGAGTATTGATTTTTCTTCCATTGTTTATTGAATAATGCCCGATAGCATCTCTACCACCATCTCTCCACGGACGTGTCAATGAAAAATCAACAAAATGGGAATCCATTTTTTGTACTATCTCTGTTGCGCAGCATTCAAACCCATATGGATTATCCTTATAATGTATTCTTATCTGTTCAATGCATCTATTTCCCTCTTCATCACTTTGCAGTTGATCATATTTGGATGGTATTTCAAAATTGACAGGCGCTTTTAATGCGCGGATTCCATTTCTTCCTTTTTTTACAAACTGTTTCCATGCTTCAGGAGCGTACTTTAGATTGTTGGAATGATCTTCTATAAGAGATCTGAGCCATTCCTTTGATATTGGTCGGCTTCCTGTATCCAGTACTGTAAAATATGCCTCATAATTTTGAAATCTATTATCATGAACAGTTCGCCAAAATGCCACAAGATCTCTATCGGAAGAGATATGTGGATTTCCTGGAGCTGCAAGCCCGAGGAACTGGACATTCCTACCAATACCAGTCTTCTTGAATATCAAGAATGGAGGAATATCTTCCAGATTCTTCCCTGAATTTAATATCTCAAACACTTCCTGGAGAAGCCTGTTTCCACCTTGTTTTGTGTCTAATATATCTTTACCAGCGGTTCTATTATCTCCATAATACCTGAATATTCCAGTTTCTTTATCCAAGTAATCTGGCCATTCGAGTTCTGACATAGATGTATAGAGTACCACATATGCCATCTTTTTATGGTCATCATTACGCGATACTTTTCTAAAGCCAGATGATGTTCCGCATTTCGGCAGCAGTCTATGCAAAACTTCATCAGACATGTTTTTATTTGTTCCGCCCTCATATACACAATCGACAATAAGGTCAGCATCTTCAAGATTTTCAAAGCTTACACTCTTAATGTCCATACTCATACAAATACACCTATTTCACTATACAGCAATAAACTGTCAGGAATCTGACGCCTGGGATTCATGTCGGCCCGTCAGTTTGCTGGCTTGTCATCGTTATATAACAGCTGTCAAAAAATTATAAGCCAGCAAACGAAGGGCCGACACCTCAGTTCAGTATATTCCATCGGGCTTTCTTTTGTCAACGCGCAAAAAAAGAACGGCCCTGCAGCCGTTCCTTTGTAACTTAATTTTTCAAGTCCATTTATTTCATTAAGGAACTATACGGTGCAACCTTTGAAAATAAAGGGTCTGGACCGTTTTGTACGTTTTTGGTATGCCGCACCACCACGCTCATCTGTACGTTTCATTTGGCTATAGTATATCATCCGCGGGAGATTGTCAATATGCCAGAGCGTGATGCGGGGATAATGTACGTTCTCATGTCTGTTGTCTGTATAAGATAATCTTCGTCATGATTCGTTATTTCTCACGCTTCAATCTTTACAAATGGAAATTCATTTACCACACCCTTGTCAGTTTCTATCATACTCAGGATCCTGCTCGAAGAGCCTGATGGATGGTTTACGCCTTCTTCCCACGCTTCAACAGTCTTTCCGGACACTCCCATATACTTGGCAAAAAGCTTCTGTGACATACCGGTAGACTTCCTTATGGACTTCACTTCATCAGCCGTGTACTCTTTTACCGGCACAATTACAACGGTGTTCTTCTTCAGGTCTTCATCATCAAACCCCAGGGATTTCCAGTCTTTCTCGAACTTCGTGGTCTGGATGAATGTCCTGCTAGACGTCTGATGTTCCAGAAGCGCCACAAAGAATCTTGCCCTTACTGCAAAGGACTTCGATTAAAGCTTATACATTTCTATTAAAAATCGAACACTAAAAAAGGGAACAGCCTTATGACTGTTCCCTTAAAAATCTTGAATTGTTCGTAACCGATTAGACAAAATAATGTACGTTTTTGCTAAAAATCGTCATTTTGAAAATTTAAGTTTACACGTGTTATTTTGTACGTTTTTTAATTTTTTCTGAAAAAATTTTTTTTAGTTACTAATGGAATTTCTGAATAATGATTACTCGTTTACAGCGTCCTTAAGAGCCTTACCAGCCTTAAACTTAGGAGCCTTGGAAGCTGCGATCTGCATCTCCTCACCAGTCTGAGGATTTCTTCCTGTACGAGCACTTCTCTCTGATACTTCGAATGTACCAAAGCCAACAAGCTGAATCTTTTCACCCTTCTTCAGCTGCTCTGTAACAACATCTGTGAATGCACGAAGAACTACTTCTGCTTCCTTCTTTGAAGTGTTTGCTTTCTCTGCAATCTCTGCTACAAGTTCTGTCTTGTTCATTATAATTTCCTCCTCGTATTTTTAATACGATATTATTGTGTTCCACGCAGACTGCATAATTATCTGCGCTACTTACTTTTATACAATTTTTTAAATAAAATGTCAATATCTTTTTCCAAAAAAAGCCCGATTTTATTTGATTTTCGGGCATTTTTTGAAAAACCAAAGCAAAATAAATATTACAATTGTTACAAAGATTTTACTTGGTCAGCTTATCAGCCAGCTCCTCAAGTGACTTGGCCATAGCAGCCGACTTCTGATCAGCATCAGCGAAGCTTGAACCCTTGATACCATAATAGAATTTAATCTTCGGCTCAGTACCTGAAGGACGAACGCAGATCCATGCATCATCGTTTAACTCATAGTAGAGAACGTTTGACTTTGGAAGGCCTGTAGGCTCAGTCTTTCCGGTAGCAGCATCAGTAATCGTATCCTTTAAGTAATCTCTTGTGCGGACAACCTTGTAGTCGCCGATTCCTGTAAGCGGATTCTCACGAAGGTAGGTCATGATAGAACCGATCTTCTCGATTCCTTCCTTACCCTTAAGTGTGATCGCACTCACGGCATCCTGATAGTAGCCAAGTCTCTCATAGAGATCTACCATAGCATCCCAGAGAGTCCAGCCTATAGTCTTGTAGTAGGCAGCAGCCTCACAGAGCGTCATAGAGGCGTCTACAGCGTCTTTATCACGGGCATAGGTACCAGTCAGGCAGCCGTAGCTCTCCTCCATACCGAAGAGGTATGTGCCCTTTCCTGTCTTCTCAAACTCAAGAATCTTACCACCGATGTACTTGAATCCGGTAAGCACCTCGATCAGCTGAATACCATAATCCTTTGCTATAGCATCGGCAAGATTCGTAGTAACGATAGATTTGATGAAGGCACCATCCTCAGGAAGCTTACCGTCTCTGGCCTTTCTCTGGCCGATTACATAATTACCGATAAGGCAGCCAGACATGTTACCAGTCAGGCAGTGATACTCTCCCTGCTTATCCTTTACATAGACACCGAGTCTGTCGGCGTCAGGGTCTGTAGCAAGAACGAGGTCTGCATTCTTCTCCTTACCAAGAGCAAGAGCAAGGGCAAATGCCTCCTTTGCCTCAGGGTTAGGGTAAGAAACTGTAGGGAAGTCACCGTCCGGCTTCTCCTGCTCAGGAACTACGAAGACATTTGTAAATCCAAGCTCCTTTAAAACTCTTCTGACAGGGATATTTCCAGTGCCGTGAAGAGGAGTATAGACGATTGTGATATCCTTACCGACCTTATCGATAGCATCCTGGTGGATAACGAGCTTCTTCAGCTCAGCGATATAAGGATCATCGATATCGGCACCGATTACCTGGTAAAGCCCCTTATCCATAGCCTGCTGCTTTGTAATGGTCTTTGCCTTATCGATGGCAACAGCCTTTACACAATCCATGATTCCGGTATCATGTGGCGGAGTGATCTGTGCTCCGTCCTCCCAGTAAACCTTGTAGCCGTTGTACTCAGCCGGGTTATGGCTTGCTGTGATATTAATTCCGGCGATGCAGTGCAGGTATCTGACCGCATATGAAAGAACAGGGGTCGGACGAAGTGACTCAAACACGTAAGCCTTGATACCGTTTGCTGCAAGACAGCATGCAGCCACATCTGCAAATTCAGGTGACATATGGCGGCAGTCGTATGAAATAGCGACACCTCTGTCAGCACCGCCGACCTTATTGATATAATCGGCGAGTCCCTGAGTAGCGCGGCGGACAGTATAGACATTCATCCTGTTCGTTCCGGCTCCGATAACGCCGCGGAGTCCTGCTGTACCAAACTCGAGGTCCATGTAGAAGCGATCCTCGATTTCCTTTTCGTTTCCTGCGATTCCCCTGAGCTCAGCCTTCGTCTCATCATCGAAATACGGATCAGACAGCCAGCTCTCGTATGTCTCCTTGTATCCCATTTTTCCTCCTTTGAAAAATGCCTTTCTGTTAAACTATGCATATTATAGCTTAAATCTGTTCGCTTTTCCACTGTTTTTAGTCAGAGCTCAAAGAGCCAAGAGTATTCACTACAGAGTCAGCAAGAGTTGACAGATAGTTCTCCTGAGCCTTGTCACGTTCCTTCTGGGTAGTACCCGAGCTCGTCGTAGTAGTGCTTCCATTTCCAGTAGTAACTGTACTTCCGTTAGTATCATTCGTAGTTGAAGAATTTGTACTGCTGTTTGTCGTTCCAGAATTATTCGTAGTCGCAGTAGAGTTATTCGACGAACCCTGCTTGCTGTCAGAAATATCGAGCGAAATCACAGCTGTCGGCGAGTTCACATACAGGGTTCTTTCCCAGTCATCATAGCCGTCGGCCGTAACCTTAAGCGAATGAGCACCGTAAAGTACTGTCATTGTCTTATCTGTCTTTACCCGTTTACCATCGAGATAGATCTTTGCGCCATCCACATCGATCTCAAACTTCAGCCTGCACGACTTCGGCCCCTTACCCTTCATCGACTCAAGGTTTAGAACAGATGTCACGTTCTTTTTTATTTTTACATTTTTGGTACCGCCCCAGCCATTGTTTGCGATGGTTACAGCGTACGTTCCGACTGGCACTGTAAAGGTCTTTCCTGAAGAAACCAGAGCAGCGTCATACGAGCCGATCTGAATCAGGCTGTTATCAAAACGCTTGGTATCATCGAGCTGCAGATATCCATGTCCCTTTGTAAGAGCTACAGCAAGAACTTCCTTGTCAACTCCGACCACCATGACCTCGTCAACACCGCCTATCAGGTCTTTTCTCTCCATCAGGTTGTTGCCATCAAGAAAAAGTGTCGAGTCAGTGTACCTGTAATTCTCACCGCCGAACTGCATAGCACTTATAGACTCGTCAAAGGAAAAATTCTTCAGATCGTCCCATTCCCAGACAGCGTTTGATTTTTTTACAGTAGTAAGCATTCCATATCTGCCCGACGCGTCAAAGGTAATAGCCATTCCAGGCTTGAAGTCCTCGACAGAATCTGTGTCTCCGTATTTGTCAAGGAACTCAGTCGAGACATTGTACGGATATCTGAATTCGCGAAGACTCGTGATATTCATTACAGTAAGTTTTCCCTCGTCCCGGTTATTTTCCTCAATGATATAGACCTTATCGAGTGAGTCTTTGGCGTCTGCAGACGCGTCACCTGAAGCGTCAAGCGGAGTTCCCGGTGCCCTGTAGGAGACCGTTCCCCGGTTATCTGCACAGGCAGTAAGTCCCATACTTATGCAAAAAATAACCGCAAATATACTTAAAAGCAGTTTACCTTTTTTTGCGAGCTGCGAATATTTCTTTGCTCTTGAAAGCAGAGTCTCCTTTGTGTTTGCAGACGGCTCATCTATTACATCATCAAGAAGTTTTTCCATGACTCGGCCCATCTCAGGTCCCTTGTCAACCCCGGCTTTTATCAGGTCTCCTCCGTTTACAGCCAGCTGCTTTTTATCGGTGCAGTTTCCTGATTCAAGATTCTCGTGGTACAGCTTTTCAAATTTATCTACTGCAGCAAGCTTTTCTTCATGCATGTAATCGCTCTGACCTGCGATATCAGCCCGCTTCAGCTCAAAAAGATCATCAAAATCAAGATTCATTTCGCGCATGCAGCGTCTTATGCTTCTGGGATTGAGCGCGGGCCTCTCGTCGTGATATCTGACCAGCATGCAGACCTTCTTTATCGTATCATTGTCGTATTTCAGACGACGAAGGATATTATCTGCCATGACATCAGAGAGCTGCGGATGTCCCTGGAAATGGTCATGTCCTTTCTTATCAGTGCGCTTCATACCAGGCTTTCCGATATCGTGAAGCAGAGCGGCAAGGCGCATAATCTTGTCATTTCTTACATGCTTCATGACCTCGATAGTGTGCTCACCGACAGTGAAACAGTGGTGCTTTGTATTCTGCTCGCAGACCATCGCCACATCCCATTCCGGGAAAAATACCGATGTAAGTCCTGTCTCATAGAGCGTCCTCATCATCTCCGGGTGATTGGAAGTTATAAGCTTCGTAAGCTCCACCTGAATGCGCTCTGCTGATACTTTTCTTAAATTATCTTTAAGTATTGAAATGGATTTCTTTGTCTCTTCTTCAATTGAAAAATCGAGCTTTGCCGCGAACCTCACCGCGCGCATCATCCTAAGAGCATCCTCAGAAAAGCGCTCCATCGGGTCACCTACGCAGCGGATAATTCCTGCCTTAAGATCCTCCTGGCCTCCAAACAGGTCTACTATACCTGTTCTGTCGTTTACGGCCATTGCATTTATAGTAAAGTCCCGGCGTTTAAGATCCTCCTCAAGGCTCTTTGTAAAAGTAACTTCCTCCGGATGTCTGCCGTCCTCATACTTTCCGTCGATTCGATATGTCGTGACTTCGAAGCTCTTTCCATTAAGCCTTACTGTCACAGTACCATGCTTGATCCCGGTATCTATTGTACGAGAAAAAAGCGCCTTGACCTCCTCCGGCTCTGCGGACGTAGTGATGTCCCAGTCGTCGGGTGTGAGGCCCAAAAGCGCGTCACGGACACAGCCGCCTACTGCATAAGCTTCGTAGCCGGCTGTCTCCAGGGTATGTATTATTTTTTCAACTGAATCAGGTAATTGCATTAATAAGCTTTTCCCCAGATGACAAGCTTCTTAGCCGGTCTTCCGCAGCAGACGCATCTGTCTGAGATATGCTCCTGCTCAAATGGCATGCAGCGGCTTGTCGCAGTAGTATCTTCTTTAATCTTGTCCTCGCAGGCCTGATCTCCGCACCACATAGCGCGAACCATACCAGGCTTGTTGTTTACGATATCCTTGAACTCATCGTAGTCGTGAGCATCGTAGATATGAGAATCGCGGAATGCCTTTGCGCGGTCGAACATATCCTGCTGCTCCTTTTCAAGGATTTCCTTAGCCTTCTCAGCTACTTCTGAAAGGCTGACCTGTGTCTTCTCACGGTTGTCTCTTCTTACAAGTACGCACTGACCATTCTCGATATCCTTTGGTCCGATCTCTACACGAAGAGGGATTCCTCTCATCTCTTCCTCAGCAAACTTCCAGCCAGGTCTCTTATCTGAATCGTCGAGCTTTACAGAGAGACCTGCTGCAGAAAGCTGCTCCTTGACCTTTGAAGCTGCTTCCAGGACACCGTCCTTCTGCTGCTGGATAGGGATGATCATAACCTGAACAGGTGCGATGTGTGGAGGAAGAACAAGTCCTGAATCGTCACCGTGTACCATGATGATAGCACCGATAAGACGGGTTGATGCGCCCCATGAAGTCTGATATACAGGATGGAGCTGGTTGTCCTTTCCTGTGTACTGAACGCCATAGGCCTTTGCAAAGCCGTCACCAAAGTTATGTGAGGTACCGGACTGAAGTGACTTTCCGTCATGCATCATAGTCTCGATAGTATAGGTAGCCTCTGCTCCTGCGAACTTCTCCTTATCTGTCTTCTGGCCCTTGATAACAGGGATGGCAAGCTCATTCTCACAGAAATCCGCATAAATATTCAGCATCTGAAGTGTGCGGGCCTCAGCCTCCTCGGCTGTAGCGTGAATCGTATGTCCCTCCTGCCACAGGAACTCAGATGAACGAAGGAAAGGACGGGTGGTCTTCTCCCATCTGACTACCGAGCACCACTGGTTGTAGACCATCGGCAGGTCTCTGTATGTATGGCAGTTGTTCTTGAAGAGCTCACAGAAAAGTGTCTCGGATGTAGGACGGACACAGAGCCTCTCGGCAAGCTCGTTTCCACCGCCCTGGGTAACCCAGGCTACCTCTGGTGCAAAGCCCTCTACATGGTCCTTCTCCTTCTGAAGAAGGCTCTCAGGAATAAGCACCGGCAGATATACGTTCTCTACGCCGGTTGCCTTGAACATAGCGTCCATTTTTTTCTGGATGTTCTCCCAGATAGCATAGCCGTTCGGCTTGTAGATCATGAAGCCCTTGATGGATGAATACTCCATCAGCTCTGCCTTTTTTACGACATCAGTGTACCACTGTGTAAAATCCTCATCACGGGAGGTAATAGCCTCCACCAGTTTCTTATCAGCCATTTTTTGGTCCTCGCTTTTTTATAATCGTAACTGTTCAGCACCCCACACATTCGAGGCGCTTCGCGCCTCTCATTGTGGGTGGTCAGAGGCGCTACGCGCCTTGGCCACCATGAAAAAAGATGTAAACCGGCTCCTGCAAGCAAGCTTGCATCGCCGTTTTCCATCTTTTTTCATTGGTGCTGAATAGTTACATATAATCATAGAAAAAATAACCAGGTATGTCAAGACTTCAGAAGCCGAAGTAATCATCTATTCCATCGGCTATTCCCTTCGCCATCTTTGTCTGATTGGACGACTTTGCCATATAGGTATCGTCTGATTTATTCGTCATAAATCCCATCTCGATGAGGGTAACCGGAATCGTTGAGAAATTCGTACCGGTAAGGTCGTCACGGTATGCGATTCCGCGGTTCTTCATACCGGTCTTTTTGCAGTAGGCATTCAGGATGTCCTTTGAAAGTGTATTGCATTTCGAGTAGAGCTTTGATATATATGGATTATTCCTGGTCGAGCACTGCATAGAAGCTCCGTGTGCTGAGGCGCCTGCCCCATCTCCATGAAGTCTTATCGCTATATCACAGAATTTGTTGAGCTTCTTAGCTCTCTCACTGTTTGAGATATTTACTCTATGCTTATTGCGTGTCATAACGACTTTATAGCCACGGCGTTCAAGCTCCTTCTTAAGCTTCCTTGCAACCTGAAGAGTAAGCCGATACTCTGGAAGTCCACTATACCTTCCACTTGTTCCTCCGGCAACCTTTGCTTTCTTCGTACGTGCTCCCGGTCCTATCGGCTCTAAGGATGTATCGGCATACCTCTGGTGTCCCGGATCTATACCAATCGTGTACTGACTCCTCTTCTTTTTAGCTGCCTGCGTTGGAACTGCGCAAACTCCAAGCATCATACAGACTGCAAGTACCAGACTGAAAGCTCTGATAATTTTCTTGTTCATTTTATCCTCCTGAATGTATTTTTAACAAAGTTTATAAAAGCGAATTCTTTATTATTTTCAAGACTGATTCTTCGCCGTTTCCTTCAATAACTTTATTCCTGAATTTTCTTCCCGTTAAATGCTGTCGCGATTATCTCAAATAACAGATAAAGCCCGAGCGAGAGGATCTGCGCGTAGCTGGCTCCGTTCATTCCGAATATCTCTATTGCAGGCCTGATAAGAATTACAAAAAGCATGAAATCCACTATCATTCCCACGGCCAGCAGGACATTTTTCCTGAGAGCCACGAGAACTCCCTGGAACCAGTAGACAAAGGTGTTTATTATGATAACTATGACCACCGGAATAAAGAGCTCATAGTAGTCAAGGATTTCTTTTCCGAAGAAAATCCCAAGCACCCATCTGCCTAAGAGCGATGCTGCCACAAGCACCAGTGCCGAGAAGACTACAAGGATTCCCGTGACCTTCCGCACTCCTCTGTTAAATCCCTGTATATCCCTCTCCTTCAGATATTCAGCCAGCACTGGAAGGAAAGGCGCAAAGAGCGCAGCTCCCATCACCTGGATCGCATAGGTCGGATTCGATATGGACGCATAGATGCCCTGCCTTGTGACTCCGACTACCTCTGAAAGAACCGTCTTCGCATACATCATCTGCATCCCCATGAAAAAAGTAAACAGCATCAGCGGAAGGCAGCTTAAATACAGTTTAAGTATCTTCGAGTCCTTTAACCGCATTTCGATAGTTGTGATTTTTGAAGTAAGTCTCTTGTCCCAAAGGATTGATATAGCAAAAGTAGCGATTGAAATAAGTCCAAGAGTAAGTGCCAGGTTTCCTGTCACTGTCGTTCCCGCTATGAAGATTACGATAACCGCAATGCCTCTCATGGTAAATGACTTTCCGATCAGGTCGTATCTGTCATGCATCTGGTCAATCCCGTGGAATACATCTGAATACGCCTCAGAAAGTCTGACTGGCATAAATGCTATAATACAGATGGCCTGATACATCGAACCGCTGAACACCGCCGCCACAGCCAAAAACACATACGCTGCAAGACAGCTTATGATTCGGCTCGAGACGTACTCTCCGTCACTGTACAGGTGCCCAGAATCCGTTATCTGGTAGTTTCTCATCGCAAACAGCGCGATAGCATTATAGGTGCTGCTCGTCGTCATCGCGAGAGACAGATAACCTGCATCAGTAAACGATCCCATCCTCACGACAAGTATCGTAATAACCCAGGTACAGAACCCGTAAAAAATATTCCCGAAGGTATTCCAGGCTATGTCTTTTTTCATTTATTTTTCCTATCAGATATTATGTCTGCAAGATTTCCGATGTCCACCTCTGGTACTACAAAACTGTCATCGCTTTCATTCTCAAGAAACCCAAGAGCATACAATGGATATGTGGAGAATCCGTCTCCTCCACCAACGTTAGTATCAGCATATTTTACTGCTGGATGTGATCCAAACCTTGAGGGATGAGTCAGAACAAATTTCAGACTGGTAGCACTGGTTCGTGATGATTTGCATTCCACCAGAGTTGGGACACCCTGATTGCTGAATACAAAGTCCAGCTCAGGAGATCCGCTCTTTGCCCGGTAATAGTACAGCGGAATTCCCGCCGCTGTAAAAGCACACGCTACTGTATTTTCCGCAATAGCACCCTTATACGCACTCAGGTCTCCCTCTAACACTTTAGCCGCTGTGCCGTCATCTAACTGAGAAACCAAAAGTCCTGTGTCTGCATAAAAAACCTTGAACTCCTTTTCAAGCTTCTGTGCCTCAAGCGGTGCAGAAATCTCGCGGAGATTGTAAGATAGCAGCACAAGCCCTACGTCAGCTATATACCAGAGACCGTCTGCCTTTTCGGTACTATGACCTTTCACATCGACTTCGCTGTATTTGAACTTCTTGTACTCTCGGGAAAGCTGCTCTGGGACAGAATCGAGACAGGCTTCAGCTCTAAGCTTCAGCGTCTCATTGATTTTTGTCTCTCCGTTCTCGGTCATATATCTGCCGAAATCATCTCTTATCGAATCTATAATCTGTCTCTGAACCTTTTTGACCTGATTCATATCATGCGTTTCAAAAAACGTATTTACTGCATCAGGCATTCCGCCCACTACTATATACTGATAATATAGTGCCCTGATTCTTTCATGCACAGGCTTCATAACTGGCGTATCATCCTTAAAGCACTGCTTTACATAGTCTACAACACTCTGCTGCATTCCCGCATTCTCAAGAAATTCCGCAAAAGAAAGCGGATACATCTCGAGTCTCTGTTCGTATCCTACAGGAATACCTCTCTTATATGGCGTTCTAAATCCTCTTACTCCAAGAAAACTCCCCGTTGCTATCACATCATATCGTCCGTCTATATCCCAGTATTTCAATGAACTTCTGGCATCAGGGCAATCCTGTATCTCATCAAGAATCAAAAGCGTCTTTCCCGGAACAAAGTGTGCCGAAGGCTCATTCGCTGTGATTGCCGTTACCATTGTATCTATGTCAAAATCGCCCTCAAAAATACTATGAAAACGCACCTCTTTTCTCATATCGAGATATACCACGTTTTCATAGTTCTCTTTGCCGAATTCGCGGACTATATATGTCTTTCCTGTCTGCCTCAGTCCAGCAAGAATCAAAGGATGATGTGGACTATTCTTCCAGGAAAGCAGTTTATTCCAAATCGACCTTTTAAGCATATCGATACAGCACCTCCTGAGAAGATTATATCATGCTTTTGTCATTTTTCAAAGGTTCATGCATCGTTTCATTGTCATTTTTCAAATGTTCAAATGATGATTCGTTGTCATTTTTCAAAGGTTCATCGGAATATTTATCGTCATTTTTAAGTCATTACCTGATTAAAGTTTTCTCTCTTGTTCTTTTATCTCTTCGTTTAGTATACCTATTTCCTGCGCAAGCCTCGTTATCATTTTTGTCTGCTTTGATACTATTATCGTCTGCTGGAAAATAATTAGTAGAATGAGACCTATCGCCAGGAAAATAAGCATATTTATCGGGACCGTAATTCCAAGCAGTCTGCATATTCCTATCTGAAGAGGAGGGATAAGATCAAATAGCAGATATACAATTCCAAGCGCATACCAGATCAAGGCATATTTTAGTTCAACCTGTCTTTTTCTGATTTTGTTGGTGATATAAATCATCGCAAGAATTATTACAGCAGCAACAACAAGCTGTAGTCTCAGATTCATTTTCTTTTTCCTCCAGTAAGTCCTGCTGTCCATGACGAAATAAGACATGCCATAGAAACCTTGATCATATAGTAGACAGATTTTTTCATTGAAATAGATGATTCTCCAGCAGTGCGCTCAAGCATTTTAACAGGTATCTCGGTAATAGTATAACCCTGTTTCAAGATGCTCACAACAGTCTCAGGCTCAGGATAATCCTTTGGATAATTCTCCGCAAAAACTTCTATCACCTTTTTGTTTGCCATTCTCATTCCTGAAGTAGGATCTGTAATAGTTTTATGCGTAAGCATCTTTATCCATTTAGTAAAAAAGCCTATGCCAAATCTTCTGAGTTTTGTAGATTGAAAGCCCTCATTTTCTATAAATCTGGAACCTATAACCATATCAGCTTTTTGCTTCTTCATGGCATCTAGCATTTTGTCCAAATAAGCAGGGTCATGCTGTCCATCACCATCCATCTGCACAGCGACATCGTAGCCCTTCTTTGCCGCATAGATATATCCAGTCTGAACAGCTCCGCCAATCCCAAGATTCATTGGCAGATTGATATGCCTGATGCCATTTTTTTCAAGCAGCTCCCGTGTAGAATCCGACGAACAGTCATTTATAACAATCACATCGAAGGATGGTGCCTTTTTCCTGATGCTGTCCACCGTTCCAAGGATTGCACCTTCCTCATTATATGCTGGAATGATAACCAGCCTTTTTTCCAAGTCATCATTCATATCTGATTTGACCTTTCGCTGCCAGAATAAATCTTTGTAAGTATTTCTGCTATCCATGCAGGCCAGAATTTCCGGAACATCTCATAGGTTTCACTCTTTCTGTGATTTTCTCCTATGACCTTTGTCGTAGCAGATTCTGCATGGATTCTATGATACATAAGGATTTCAGGTGCATAGACAAAATCACCGTCTAGTTTTGAAAGCCTCTCCCATGCCTCCCAGTCCTCACTCGCCTCAAAATGATTCGCAAATAGCGGGCTCGGTATATTTTTCATGCAATAGGTTACAGAAGGACAACAGATAGCATCTCCTAGTGAAAGCGACCTTCTTCTGACATTTTTTCTGCTCCAATTCTTTGGATTTGCCAGATTTCTCAACAAAATCCTCTTCACCTTGAGATTTCTGTTATCCTTTACCACCTCACCATTTCTCAGTTCAGCATAATCTGAAAAAAATATCATCGGATGATCTGCTTTTTTCAAATAACTCAGGCATTTTTCCGTGTAATCAGGCAGATAGATATCGTCCTGGTGTGCAATAGTCACAAAATCAGTTTTTGCTTTTGTCATTGCAAAATTCCAATCCTGCGTTATTCCCTTCTCACCCTCGTTTACATACACACTGATTCCATGCCTTGATGCAATTTCTAAAATATAGTCACTTGGGGTTGATGTAGCAATAAAAATATCACTCTTAACCGTCTGCTTCTCGAGCGATTTGATGCAGTCTTCCAGATAATGACTGTCCTTATATGCGCAGACTGCAAAAGTGTGGTTATTCATGTGTCAGTTCCTCATTAAATGAAAAATCCTCACGTTTCAATGAGTAATGCTTATTATAATACGGATCTCCCTTTCTTACAAAGTCGCCCCATTTATCAAGAAAGGTCTCAACCTCGTTCCTGAATCTGTCCTGCTGCTCAGCTGTTTCTTCAAGTCCTCTTGATTTCGACTCATAGTGTGTCAGCTCAGCGAATGGAGTGAACACAATCCGATATCCTGCTTTTCCGACTTTAAGACAGAAATCTATATCATTAAAGGCTACTGCAAGCTCCTCTGACAGACCGTTTACTTTTTCAAAAGCATCCTTCTTTACCATCATGCAGGCTGCTGTCACAGCACTGTAATCCTGGCACAGAAGAAGCCTGTCAGCTGTCCCCGGATGTGCATGAGGAAAATACTTGAAGGCATGTCCAGCCACGCCTCCGATTCCAATTATGGCTCCCGCATGCTGGATAGTTCCGTCTGGATAATAGAGCTTTGCACCTACAATACCCACATCTTTTCTCATACAGATTCCAACCATCTCACTCATCCATCCAGAGTTAATGACTTCTGTATCATTATTCAGAAGCAGGAAAAAATCACCGTTGGCAAATGAGGATCCATAGTTATTAATTGCTGAAAAATTAAATCCACCTTCGTACTTTACAACCTTTATCCGTTTGTCAGATTCGAGCGATTTATAATACTCAAATGTTGCTTTCTCGGTACTGTTATTTTCTACGATTATTATCTCATAGCTTGGATAATCTGTTTTATTTCTTATCGAATCCAGACAGCGGCTCAGATCATCTATGTGGTCCTTATTCGGAATGATTACAGACACAAGTGGAGTACTGTCCCAATTATAGTGCACTCTGTATCTGCCATGCCTCAACATCTCTGTAACCTCAGCAGGTATTCCGATTCTATCCAGATGAGCCTGAACTGCCCTTTTTCCTGCTTCAAATGCATAGAGCTTGTTCTCCTGATCTGCCGCAGTGGAGGCAGATGATGTCCTCCAATGGTAAAGCACCTCCGGTATATGAATTATCTGATCATCCCTTAATCTCTCAACACATCTTAAAGTAAAATCATAATCCTGAGCGCCGTCATATGCCGGGTCTAGAAGGCCTGCTTCGTCCATTACCGTTCTTTTTACAGCTGAAAGATGTGAGATATAATTCTCGCTGCAAAGCAGGTCTGGATTATAGTCAGTTTTGAAAACAGGTTCAAATCTCTTTCTTCCGTCTGCGCTTATTTTATCCTCGTCTGAATAAATAAAACCAGCATCCGGGTTCTCCAGAATTCTCCTATGAATCTGATACAGCGCATCTGGCGCCAACGTATCATCATGATCTGCAAATAATATCCAATCTCCTGTGGCTTTCTTTATCGCCTCATTTGTATTGGCCGAAATGCCCTCATTTGATCCAAGTGAAAAATATTTGATCCGGTCATCGCCTGCTGCCAGCTTTGCAAAGCTATCGCCAGCTGCATCCGCCAGGATCAGCTCCCATTTCTCATAGGTCTGCGCTTTAACTGAATCAATCAGGGCTTCCAGGTCCTTCTGCTTTGGCTTATAGACAGCTACAACTATTGAGTAAAGTTCCAGCTTACTGTTGTCCTGCCCACGATACTCAGCTCTCTGTTTTTCAAGCTCTTCCTCTGATGGTTCTAAGCCTTCTATCCATTTCTGATAAGCGAGTGTCTTCACCCTTCCTGACTTAATCTCAAATATAAGTCTTGAAAAAAGTGCACGAAGTCCATCTTCATTTGCTATCTCATATGATCTCGCAACAGCCCGCTTTACGCCTCCGGCTGCCTTCCAGTCTTCCTTAAATGAAGTCCGTTTGGTAAACCTTCTCTCTACAATTCCATGCGAGCATTTAAACTGAAGAAGCCATGGATAATCATTTACTTTATCCCTTGGTATCTTTATCGAAAAGCCTGCATTGAGGTCCTCCTCATCAAGCTCCGGCCATGCCGAATACAGATCTTTTCTATATCTCTTTTCAACTGGAATTTCGGTGCCATCGGCTGTAAAGAACCTAACGTCTACCGGTTCCTTATCAATCGCCCAGCCAGCTATATCAACAGTTCCGTCGTCCTTGTAAATGACCTTTTCGAGGTTATAGACAAAGCTTAACAGCTTACTGTTTAAATCCATTTTTCTGGAAATTATTTTATTTTCATTGGCACGGACAATCACTGTAAATGTTTTTTTATTAATTATTTTCTTTGGAATTTCGATCTCTCCCACCAGATTGACGCTCTGTTCAGAGGATTCAATCAGTTTCTTGAATATTCCCTCATCCTTTGAATAAAGCTTTACTTCAGCATCATAACCGTCAATCTTTGCAGAAATACTAATATTCTCATTTGTAAGTTTTTCTCCCCAGAAAATCAGGCGTGTACGATTTTTCTCATCCACATGGATATCTCTTAGTTTAAATATTTTATCTGACATGATAAATGCGTATCTCCTGATTATAATAAATTTCTTCCAGCTGACTGTTGTCAAGCTCAGTATTTGACATTATATAATCAACTCCTATTTTTGGCAAATCCTTATATGACAAATCGAGCACGAGCAAATCAGCCTGTGGAAGTGATAGATTTGTATTATTGTCTGTCAGATTTATCTGAATGTGAGCATAGCGATTATACATATCCTTGTACTTTCCATCCGGATCCAATTTTTTCCAGAAATCCATATTTGGAATGTAATTCACAGAATTATATGTGCTTGCTCCACATGATACAAGGAAATTTGGAATGACAATATTTCCACAGCCAATCCATTTTGCGTTTTTATCCTTCTTTACGATAGATGCCACTTCCTGCGCTGCCGGTTTTGAGAGTATCGCATCCAAGCCGACCATCACAGGGTGAACCAGAAGGCCAAGAGCAAGTAATAGAGCTGAGGAAGCTGCGATCATCCTGAGTGAAATCGTATATTTTTTCCCTGACATGAGGTAAGAAACTACCAGCGTTCCTACGATAGCTATTACTATTATCACAAAATAGTTCAATGCATTAAAATCAGCCTCTTTAAATGATGACACTAAAGCAGGGATAAAAACAATTACAGTCAAAGGAAGCGACACATACTGAGGCAGCCTGTATTTATCCATCTGTGAAAGACAGTAGAACAGCAGGATAAGGCAGATGTACCCCAATGCGTCAACTGCTCTTGCGGGTGTGCTGTAGGACATCAGTGTAACTACAGCCAGCCCCTCAGGCATACCTGTTCCGCAATACCATAGTAACAACGCTGTTGGAATATACATAAGCCAGATAAAAGTGTCTCTGCCTTTCTTTTTTGCAAGCAGATATACAGAGAGAATATGTCCCAGTGGAAACATCGTAAAGAACATAGCCGGCTCACACGGATTAGCTCTCTGATTTACTGCGTCTACCGCAGAGCTTAAATATCCAAACAGAAGATTAAGTGAAAATCCACCTGTCATCCTTCTATGGCCTGGATATGATGTGCTCATTGCAGCATTCATATATGGACGAATTTGAATTATGTATGACAGAGTGCTGGTTGCGAAAAACAGCATACATGCTACAGTAATAAGCCATTCAGCAGGACGAAACGATTTTATCTCATCCTTTTCCTTAATTATCATCCAGATCAGGATTGCCAGAAATACATATCCAAAAGTAACCTGCCATGCAGGATATAGATAAACTACAAAAGCGCCCAGCATCGCAGCCATAAAGAACCCGATAATACTCTTCTTTAACAGCTTTCTCTCTTTTACAAAATAGTAAAACAGCACAATTGCTGAATTTCCGGCCATCAGCGGGGTTACATTTGACCACCAGAGATTAAATCCTGAAAACTGTATCAGGACTGCTCCTAAAAGAGCAAAAGCCCTTCTTCCAGTAAGTATGTAAATCAGCTCAAATGCGGCAAGAAAGCCGAATACAACCATGAAAGACCAGTAGAACGATAATCCATACGAAGCTCCAAATAGATAATATCCCCATGCTGCCGGTGTCATGAATATCCAGTAGCCGTACTGATACCATGATGCAGACAGGTTATCAGCTGTAGTACCTCTGAGCAGGTCATTTACCGGTCCAAAATGGGAATAGCTGCCTGAGAGCATCCTGCTTATATTTACCATCCACTCATCACTTCTTATGATACGCGGAATACCAAAAACAGGCTGACAATAGGCACTCCCCTCTCCCGGCTGTATGTAATTGGAGAACTCTGCCAATGAAGAAAAATTCAGGTTATTGGCAACAAGAAACGCAAAAACACAGACTGCAATTATCAGTCTGTGATCAAAAATAAATTCGTAAAGCTTCCTGATATCGTAAAAAACATGTAATTCAAAAAATGCCAGTACCAGAAAAGTGTAAAACACTCTTCTGATAAGCATCCCTACAGATCTGTCTACCAGAAATTTCCTGAAAAAATAAAAAGCAAACACCAGATATACAAGAATTGCTGCTGTAAAAATAATTTTCTTTTTTATGCTGAGACTTTTTATAGAATTCATCTCTTTTCCTTCCGTGAAAAAATAGCCGTTATCATTTTTAAGAGTCCTGTTTTCTTAAGAAACATATATCCTCTGACAGCTATATGATATTTATTTTTCTCACCCTCCGGGCATTTTTTCAGGTATTTATTTTTCTGATAGTTGGGGTAATTTTTCCCCAGCCATTCAAACAGCTCTTTCTGAGCCTCTTTGTTCTCTTCTTTTGTACTCTGCCTCATCACATTCAGGCAGTACCAGATGCAGAAGCGGATCATGTAATATTCAAAATCAGCATAGGGAACTGCCCATTTCTTTGGCGCGTCCTGCATGATTCTGTCAAGCAAAGCGACTGGAGCTGTTTTGTGATCTGCGCGTTTATGAAGAGTGTTTGATACCGAGCTGGTATTATAAAACCAGACATAGTCACAGGTATCCGGAACTATTTTTACTCTGTCAGTACGCAGGTATGCCATCATGTTAAAATAGATGTCCTCACCAAAATTCGTAGGGAGAAAGCTGATTCCGCTTTTTTCAACAAAGCTTTTTCTATACAGATGAGTCCACGGAGTTATCATTACAAATCTGCTCCAGCTCCCATCAAAAAGAGGTACAGAAAGCAATGCTTTTCCGTTCTCATCCTCTCTTCTGTACCCGGTCACTACTATATCTGTATCATCATCCACTGCTTCCATCAGATGCTTCAGATAATCAGGATCCACATAGTCGTCCTGGTCTACAAAGGCAAGGAAATCTCCCCTTGCGTATGAAATACCGCGGTTTCTGGTCACGGCAACACCAGTATTGTCCTGGTGATACAGATGAAAGCGGTCATCTGTAATCCAGTTCCTTATAACCTCACTGGAATCATCAACTGAGCCATCATCTATTATCAGGCATTCAAAGTCGCTAAAGGTCTGTTTTTTTATGCTCTCAAGGCATCTGATGATCTGCTTTGCTCCATTGAAGACAGGAACTATCACTGAAACTACTGTCTTCATCCTTTTTTTACCACTACTTTCTTTCCGGAGAACCCAAGACCGTATTTGAGGATATTTTTATCAGAAAATCCCATATCAAGTGCCTTAGCCTCATACTTTTTCTCTTCAATCTGAGCCAGCGCACGGCTCGCAGTATCATCAAGAGAATTCTCAGTTACCGGATTCATAATCTTGAATTCCATTATAATGACTGGAAGGCCATTGTTCTCAGCGACGCTCTGCATTGTCGGAATCATCATTATATCATATCGACCATAACCACTCTCTCCATTAGACTCAATATGATATCCGCTCTCCTGGACCACGATACCCAAAACAAGTCCATGATAAAAGCTTTCCGGTCTGCGTTCATCTGATACCTGTCTCTTCGTATCAAAAAAGCTCACCATATTAAAAAGCACGCCATTCAGATATTTGTTCGCAGAGTAATCATCTCCCGCAATCAGTGACCTCATAAACTGTCCGAAGTCCGAGCCCGACTCATTGAACCAGCTGTTTATCATGCTTCGGAACATAAATCTGACTTCCTGATTCGTAAGCTTAAGCTCGCAATACAGTTCTGAACCGGAAAGCTCCCTACTTACAACAGTCATATATCCGCTTGCAAGGAAAAAGCTCCATAGGGCATCAGAATCACCATCCAGTTGTGAGTAGACTACCTGATCATTTATTTTTGCTCTGACTGTTCTGCCCTCGAGCAGAGCCTGCATTTCATCCTTTGAGTCTGTATTGGATGTACGCAGCTCATAGCTGATCAGGCTGTTGCCTGATGTATTTGCCCAGTATGCCTTAAACTGTCTGTACTTCAGATAATTCGTAATCGACCACGGATTGTATATATCGGTCGTGTCACCTATGGTAAAGCCGTCGTACCATTTTTTAACCTGAGAAGCCTCTTCCGCAAGTCCATATTCATCCAGTGAATCCAGCACCTCATTCTGGGTGAACCCGAATGATGTCTCGTACTGCTCAGAGGTTACATCAGCGACAGTCAGATTATTCAGATCTGAAAAAATAGACTCCTTACTTACTCTCGTGATACCTGTCATCAGAGATCTCTGCATCGATGAATTCGTCTTAAAAGTAGAATTGAACAGTGCTCTGATAAAGGCTGACATCTCATCCCAGTAGCCGTCCACACAAGCCTCCTGGAGCGGAGTATCATATTCGTCGAGGAGAATAATTACTTTTTTCCCAAAGTGCTTTTCAAGTACACTTGAAAGAAAACCAATGGAATCCTCTGCCTCAATTCTCGAAATCGATGAGCAGTATTTTTCTATTCTGTCCTTTTCTGATCTGCTGAGCTTTTCTGATTTCAAAAGAAAGTCATACTCTCTGAACAGCTGTGAAAGGATCGAGCAGATACGATATATGGCGTCAGCAGCGTTTGTCTCTTTTACATTTGCAAAAGAGAGAAAAATAACCGGAAAAGTACCCTGCATCTGTCTGAATTTCTCGTATTTCCAGATATCGAGTCCATCAAACAGATCTCCGCGGCCCTCGTATCTGTTTGAAAAAAAGCATTCAAGCATCTGCATGTTCAGGGTTTTTCCAAATCTGCGCGGACGCATGATCAGAGTTACTACATCCAGATTATCCCACCATTCCTTAATGAATATACTTTTATCCACATAGAAGGCCTTCTCCTCTATTAGGCTTTCAAAGCTCTGATTTCCTATACTGATCTGCCTCATTGATCCTCTCCTCTCTTAGAACTGCTCCGCGAAGCCCTTCTGCATCCTGTTAAAAACAGCAACGGCCACGAGGAACAGAGTGAATGACAAAAGAAAAACTATGCCGACTGCTCCCATGTCAGGGATTCGGTGATTCATGAAAACATCACGGTAGGCGTTCATTATATGAGTCATCGGATTAAGCTGAATCAATGCACCAATGCGTGAGCCCTCAGGGAAAATACTGGTCTCATAGATGACAGGTGCGCCATACATAGCCATCATCAAGAGAAAGTTTACTATGTACTCGGTGTCCTGAATGTAGGCATTTACCGCGCCAAAAAACGTACCGATAGCCAGACCGAAAAGTCCTTCAGTCACAGCGATGAGCGGCACAAATATCAGATGCCATGAGATGCCCATCCCAAATATCACACAGAAAAAAATGATTATAACACACGAGATAAAGAAATTTATAAGTCCTGAGAAAAATGCCGACAGCGGCAGGATGATCCTTGGGAAATATACTTTTTTGATGATGCCGGAATTAGCCTTGATGCAGGTAGTCGACTGATTTACTACTGTCTGGAAAAAAGTCCATGGAATGATGCCGGTCACCAGGTACACCACATAGTGGTCCCCTGCGCCCTTCATCAGATACGGAAAGACGATGGCATATACGAGTACCTGAAGAAGAGGGTTTATAAAAGACCAGAGCACACCAAGAACAGAGGCCTTGTAGCGGCCTCTGATATCTTTTTTCACATTCGTCTTTAATAGTTCTCTGTATTCGTATAATTCTCTAAGCATCATGATGCCATAACCGTTATCTGTTTATCGGCCACGATCTTTCCAGCCATTTTTATCTGTGCCTTTATTACATACTCTCCGCTCTTCTCAGGGACGAAAGCCGCAGTAAACCCGAGCTTTCTATCCTCCACAAAACCAGCGTATTCCTCCTCGTAGACAGAAGCCACATCAGGTCTGTCTACCTCAGATATTTCAGAGACAGGCTTTCCATTAACCTCCACTGAAAACTCGAAGTCGTCACTGTCAGCAATCCTCCAGCCGTTCACTGTAACCTTTTGCCCGCATTTCTCCCTTGAGAAATCAGACGGGCTGTCGATAAAAACAACTCCCTTGTAGGCAGCTGTCCCACTTTCTACCGCGGCTTTTTTCTCTTCCTTGTGATCTATGGCGGACTGCTTCTTATAGGCCTCGATCACATAGGCCGGGTCACCGTCTAATCTCAAGGTTCCCTTGTATATCCAGACTGCCCTCGTACAGAGTCTTCTGACCTGGTCCAAGGCATGGGAGACGATAACTATAGTCTTTCCGGAATTTTTCAGCTCGAGAAGCTTATCAAAGCATTTGTCCTGGAAATGCTGATCCCCGACAGCAAGTATCTCATCGATAAGAAGAATATCAGCATCGACATTTATCGCAACAGAAAAAGCGAGGCGCATATACATACCCGATGAATAGGTACGGATCGGCTCATCTATGGCATCTCCAAGCTCAGAAAAAGCAATTATGTCATCAATCCTCGCGTCAATCTGCTTTTTAGTCATTCCAAAAATTGAAGCATTGAAATAGATATTTTCTCTGCCGGTGAAGTCAGGATGAAAGCCTGCGCCGAGCTCGAGAAGAGAGGTAAGCCTGCCGTTTGTCTCGACAGTACCCTTAGTCGGATAGATGATTCTCGTCATAAGCTTAAGAAGCGTAGACTTTCCACTGCCGTTTACACCTATTAGGCCGACTGTCTCACCCTTTTTTATATCAAGGCTGATATCCTTTAAGACTACATGCTTCTCAGCTCTGGTATGACGTCTTACGAGGAACTCCTTTAAGGTTTTCGCCCCGTCATGACTTACCTTGAATTCTTTCGTGAGGTTTCTGACCTCAATGGCATTCTCGCTGTTCATCTGTTATATCTTCATCCTGTAGCCGACGCCCCATACAGTTTCGATATACTGAGGGTGATCCTTGTCGAGCTCGATCTTCTCACGGATTTTCTTTACATGGACAGTTACAGTGGCGATATCGCCGACGGAGTCCTGATCCCAGATACGCTGGAACAGCTCCTCCTTCGAGAATACCTGGCCAGGATGCTTTGCAAAAAAGTACAGAAGGTCATACTCCTTCGTAGTAAGCAGCTTCTCGGCACCATCAACCCAGACCTTGTGAGAGATATTGTCAATCTTCAATCCCCTGATCCTTATTACATCATCATTTGAGTAGGCAGACGAAGAATTTACCACCCTGTCAAATGAAGCCAGATGAGCCTTTACTCTGGCAACAAGCTCACTAGGTGAGAAAGGCTTTGTGATATAATCATCCGCGCCGAAGCCTAAGCCCTTGACCTTATCGATATCGTCCTTTCTGGCTGATACAAAAATAATCGGTGTCGACTTCTCCGTACGGATCTGACGGCAGATCTCGAACCCGTCAGTTCCTGGAAGCATTATATCGAGAATGAAGAGATCCCACTCCTCACTCATTGCCCTCTTGAGTCCCTCGTCACCATTGTTTTCAATTTCAACTGTATAACCCGAAAGCTCGAGATAATCACGCTCTAACTCTGCGATCGCCTCTTCGTCTTCTACTATGAGAATTCTGCTCATTGTAACCTCCTGTCCAGTTTTACATATCCTCAGTATCCTGACTCTCTTCTGATACCTTTTTCAGTAAAAAATAAAACGTACTCCCCTCATTTATCCTGCTTGTAACCCAGATCTGACCGCCGTGGTCTTCTATGATCTTCTTTGCGATAGAAAGCCCGATTCCACTTCCTCTGATACCTGTGTTTCTCGACTTATCAGCTCTGAAAAGCCTCTCAAACACGTGAGGTACATCCTCCGGACTTATGCCCTTTCCGTTGTCCTCGAACTCAGCCTGGATAAAATCCCCGGCATCGAGCACTCTCAGTGAAACAGAAAGCTTTACATCATCTCTACAATATTTTAACGCATTTGATACCAGATTGTGAAGTACTCTTTTTATCTGAGCAGGGTCGGCCATGATCTCTGTCTCCGGCTCAAGTGTATTTTTGTAAGAAAAATCAGCACCGTCGCCCGAAAGCTCTTCCTCTGTCTCCTGTGCAAAATCGTCAAAGTACTCTGTGGCATCTATTTTTTCAAAATGATAAGGTATCTCATGCATATCGAGCTTCGAAAATTCCGAAAGCTCATTCAACAGTTCGTTCATATCCACTGCCTTCGAGTGGATTATGCCGACATACTTCTTCTGCCTCTCTGTGTCAGCTGCAATTCCGTCGAGGATTCCCTCAGAATAGCCAATGATCGATGTCAGAGGGGTCTTCAGGTCATGAGTGATATTACTCAAAAACTTCCTGTTGGAGTCCTCATCCGCGACCTTCTGTGTCGCATCAGAGAGAAGTCTCGACCTCATTCTCTCCATGCTCTCTGCCAGCTGTGATAGTTCATCCCGGCCTCTGACCTCAATTCTCGATTCGAGGTCACCCTCACGGATCTTTTCCGTTGCGGCCTGCATCAGAGAGACCTTCCTCATGATGCTCCTATAGAGCAGAAATGAAGTAACGAGACCAGTGATTATCATTATCACGACAAACCACGATACATAGTAAAGTGCTACACTTTCCCCACCTCTGACTATGCTTCCGGCCGGCGTTATCACAAAAGCCTGACCGCGTTTCCCATCCTCTTTTCCGAAGTCAATCTCTTTTAAGATTCCGGTCTCGGTCTGAAGATCTATGATCAGCATATCTCCATTCGAAAGCTTTCCATACATCGGAAGCTTGTTATACTGAGGATGTACACCTGCCGAAGCGCCATCGTAAACTATCTTTGTCCCAACCCTTATAACGAGATACGAGTTCTTCTTTGCCAGATTGTCGTTTGCCTGCTTCTGCGAATCAGAATTCAGGAAATAATCTGGGAACGTCCTTGCAAGCTCCTCCAATGTCCTGACCTCATCGTCAGTATACGAGACAAGGTCATCTACATTATTTGAAAAATAAAACTGTCCGGCTGTCTTTCCCTTAGTAATTCTGTTGTGGTTGACGGTCAGATACACTGCTCCTGCCAGAAAGATTGGCAGCAGCACCATAAGTAAAAAGCTGAATATCAGCCTTGTTCCAAGCTTCATAAAAGCGCCCCTGCTTTTAAAAAATCACATATAGATCAATTGGCCTATAACGCGCGCTGCCGTGCTCTTCAGATATCCTCCCTTTATCTGAGCCGCTATCCTCGACAGCTTGTTTTTATCTCTTAATGTATAAAATTTCTTGAAGATCTGCCTTTTTTCAGGAGGCATCTCTTCGCCATAGGTCATGTAAAATCCACGGGCCTGTGCGAGCAGATTTCCACAGTTTTCGCGAAGAATTTCTCCGTTCATATGGGTTTTAATGTACTTAAAGCTCTTTAAGTCCTTTGCTCCGACCTCATTGTCACCATGCTGCCTGTACTTCATCAGTTTCTCCGGCACATGGATTATCTCTCCGAATGTTTCTGCATAGATGACAAGCCACCAGTCGTGCATTTCAATTCCTGGATAACTGTCTCTTCTTACGCCTTTTAGAAGTGCCCTGTTTACAGCCATTGTACAGCCTGAGATGTAGTTTTGAACTATCAGCTTCTGAAGCGTAAGCCCTCTGTTATAAGTCTGCAGCCTGCTTTCATCTGCTTCAATGATTTTTAAGTTCTCGTCAGCAATAAAGGCATCCGAGTAAACGAGCTGAGGTCTCTCTGTGCTTTTAAATGCTTCAACCGTTTTAAGTATTTTTTCAGGGAGCCACCAGTCGTCCTGATCGCAGAAAAATATATAGTCTGCATCTGCAGCACTGATAAGCCTTAGAAAATTATCCTTCGCCGAGCCAGATTTTTTCTCTGGAAGAATATCGATTATTGACGGATATCTCTCCTGATACTCTCTGAGGATTTCTGGTGTCGAATCAGACGACGCATCATCAGAGACTAAAATACTTAAATGTGCATTTACCAGAAGCTGCTGGGCAATAAGCGAATCGAGCTGGGTCTCTATGTATTTTTCGCCGTTATGAGTTGCCAGCAGTATCTGTATCTTCATTTTTTACTATTTCGTTTATGGCAAAACCAAGGCCAAGCATTACCCACATCACAGGTGATGTGCAGACATTTGAGTCGTTTGCGATGCCTGCCGCAGTATGTGCTGCGATAGCCGCAAACGCGCCGGCAGCCATTATTGTCATAGGCTTTTTGATATCGTGTCTTTTAATGACTGAGGCAGTCTGCACGAGATATCCTATCACCACAATCAGGTAAAGGATCAGGGCTATAAGTCCATTCTCAACCCACTGCTGCAGGAAGATATTGTGAGGCTTTACATCGATTGATGTAGTCTCACTCTCTATAAGTAATGACTTCATGACATAGTTATTCTGCGGGTACTGCATCACAAAAGTATTCTGTCCGCCACCGATGATTATATGGCTTGGCAGAAGTGGAAGTGTCCTGTTCCAAAGGATTCCTCTGTTACTGAAGAAGTCCTCAGGGAATACGTTTGCTGTCTTAATATCATTATCAAGCTTTACGAGCTTGCCTGCCCCTGTGATATACTCGTATCCCTCCTCATCTGTCATGAAATAGAACTCTCTGGTATCTACCCTCACACTGATGAAATGCTGTCCATCAGCTGTATCCTTTGGGGCAACACCTGCAATCAAGACTCCGTCCGCATTCACTATGTCAGCCTGACCGGTAGTATCATTCCATGTTACGCCAAGTTCATTTCCATCTCCATCCTGTGCAGTAACGCCCATCTTTCCCGTATCATCAAACGAATACTCTATCGCAGCAGAGGTGCCGTCCTTAAATTCGAGAGTGACATTATCCTGGTTGGTCTCTATATCCTTAAGAGTTCCGGTCGTTAGAGGTGTCGGATCAGCGTTTATTTTTGTCAGGACAAAATCGTGTACAGGCTTTACCGCAACGCTTAATACGATTGCGAGCACAACCAGCGCTGCCAATACACTGATTCCTGTAATAAAAAGTTTTTTCTTCTTTGATATAAAAACAAGCAGAGTGATGATACCTGATATAACAAGTGACATAACTCCAGTGATTGAAATATCCGTTATCAGAAGAATCACAGAGCATACAATTAGAATACCTGAGAGTATCCTTGCCTTCTTTTCCTTGAATGCGAAAAATGATGCCACTGCCATAGGAAGCACAATTGCCAGATAGAGTGAGAAGAAATTCGGGTTGTAGAGTGTCGAATAAGATGTGCCCTTCGGCATTCTGATCGTCAGATTCCCGAGCTGGCTCCAGAATGAAGGTGTCGAGTAGAGCACTTTTCCAAAGTTCGTAGCGAAGAGATCGGCTCCAAAGCCCTGGAATACTCCAATAGCCATCAGGATCAGTGAAAAAATACCCACCCATTTGAGAAGTATTTTTACTGTTATTTCATTCTTTACATCTGTAAATGTGTAGTAGGCAAAAAGCACATAGCAGAGCACTACCGGCACTGATTCAAACATCTCATAGGAGCCGCCGAACGCAAAGCCCTTCCATTTCGATGCGAAGCCGCTTATCAGAACAAGTGCAGCATAGGCAAACATACACCAGAAAAGTCTTGTAACCGGAAGCTTCTCATGGTCATACTTTCTGTAAATAAGGGCTATTGCCATACAAATGCCGATTGTAATTATCGCAAAGGATTTATATGCCAGAAAAATGTCTACAACTGTGCCATCTGTAGGGAACCATTCATAATCCGAAAGATGTGAATCGTAGGTGAAAGTTCTCATAATGAGTGGAACTATTCCTGCCGCTAGAATTGAAAGAACAATTCCTGCAGGTGCTTTTTCCTGATATTTACTCTTTTTAGTAGTCTTGTTTGACATGATTATGTATCTCCTGAATTTTTCGTACAAACAAGTATAACATATTTGCAGAATGTTTCCATAGTTTTTACAAAAAAAGACCTGCTGTGTGCAGGTCAAAATCATTATTTATTAAAGCATGAGTCCTGGCTCGGCGTTTAAATCGAGTCCTGACCTGACGCCCTCTTCAAATTCATAGTAGCCTGCTGCTGCTATCATGGCTCCGTTATCTGTACAGAGTATCGGAGCCGGCCTGTAGAATCTCACGCCCTTTCTCTGACATAGTGCTTCTATCGACGCTCTAAGTGCCCCATTTGAAGCTACTCCTCCGGCTATTGCAAATTTATCCTCACCGAATTCATCTATTGCCATCTCGGCGTGATCAGTAAGTGCGCCTACGACTGCCTTCTGGAACGAGGCGGCTACATTTGCGCGGTTGATTTCATGTCCTGCCATTTTTTCATGATTTAAATAGTTAAGGACTGCACTTTTAAGGCCTGAAAACGAAAAATCGTATGGGTGGTCTGCGACCTTTGCCCTCGGAAACTCTATCGAATCGGCATCCCCGTTCTTCGCTTCCTTCTCGATCTTCGGACCGCCTGGATAACCAAGTCCTATGGCTCTCGCTACCTTGTCGAAGGCCTCCCCTGCCGCGTCATCAACAGTACGCCCAAGGACCTCGTACCTACCGTAGTCAATGACTCTTACGAGATGGGTATGTCCACCTGATACTACAAGGCAAAGGAACGGCGGCTTCAGGTCAGCTGCCTCTATATAGTTCGCACTTATATGTCCGGAGATGTGGTTTACGCCAATAAAAGGCTTGTGCTCTGCATAGGCGAATGCCTTCGCAAATGACACACCCACGAGAAGCGGACCTACAAGCCCAGGGCCACAGGTCACAGCCACGGCATCCAGCTCATCCGGCGGGGTGCCTGCTTTTTTAAGGGCCAGATCCACCACCTGGGTAATCCGCTCCACATGCTTTCTTGAAGCTATCTCAGGCACAACTCCGCCGTAAAGCGTATGTATAGGTATCTGAGTCGAGATCTCATTTGATAATACCTTTCTTCCATTTACTACGACAGCGGCTGCGGTCTCGTCGCAGGAGCTTTCGATTCCAAGTATTTTTATATCACTCATATCATTTAGTCTTTGTAGTCGTATCTACAGGATTGCCGTCCTTGTCTGTACGGCTGAATCCATATATCTTCCAGTTTTCGTCTTTATCCTGTCTTAAGACAAACTTCTGGTATGTCGTCGTGTAGCTGCCTGCTTCCCTGATCAGATACGAGGTCTGCACATAGGCATAATCTCTGCCCTTTATCGTCTTGTAGACCACATCATCCGTATCGTCTACATCGGCTTCGATAAGCGTTGCCTTCCTGTCGGTAAAGTCCTTTACCTCACTCCAGAGAGAGGCTGCGTAGCTGCTTTCACTATTTGCGGCAGCAAGGTCGTCATCCATAAGCTCGCGCATTTTTATCGCCAGCTTTTTCGTATCACTTTCTGATGGCTTCTTCTCACCGAAGCAGACCATCGAATACCGGTTGTAATACTTGATAACCGCTCTCGGTGTCGGAGGATAATACTTGTCAAAATCTACGTCAAGAAGCCTGTCCATCTCTGTAACAGCTTCTGTCTCTGCATTTTCCTCACGATCACCTGCTGCCTTGTTCAGATACATATAAAACGCGACAATTATCACAGCACAGAGAATAAGTGCTGATACTGTTCTAGCTCCACGTCTCATAAACTCACCTCCTGACAAATCATAAAGGCCTATTCATCTATAAAATCAAGCTCTGTCGTTTTTCCGTCCTTTCCCATTGAAATCTCCGGAAAAATTTCTCTCAGCTCTTCTATATATATTTTCGGATTGATTACCGAAGGAGAAAAGTGCGTAAGCCAAATTTTCTTTACTCCGGCAGCTTTTCCCAGCCTTGCAGCCTCCTGCATCGTCATGTGCTTTTTCTCTTTTGCGCTTGCGGCCTTCTCCGGATCTCCGTACATGCCCTCACAGATGAAGAGGTCGCTTCCCTTGGCGTTTTCAGCAATAGACTGTGTAGGTCTCGTATCCGTAGTGTATGTGACCTTTAAGCCTTTCCTGGCTGGGCCCATCACCTGCTCCGGTACAAAATGTCCCTCTGGGATATCCACTTCATTCCCGTGCTGTAAAATGCTCCAGTAATTTATCGGAATTCCAAGCGACTTAGCTGCTTCGGCATCGAACCTTCCCGCTCTGTCGAGCTCAAAAGTATAACCATAGCAGGTCACATTGTGATTTACATGGAAAGCCTTAAGGCGCAGCCCATCTAAATCGAAGGTCTCCTCGTTCTCTGAAAACTCGTGGAACTTTATCTCAAAAGGCAGCTGAGGTGCTATAACGCAGAGCGCCTTTACAGTCCGCATCAGACCCTTAGGGCCTATCATAAAGACTGGCTTTGTGCGGTCCGAGTTCCCCATATCGAGAAGAAGTCCCGGCAGTCCGCTGATATGGTCTGCATGGTAGTGCGTAAAGCAGATTGTATCTATCGGTGCAGGCGAAATGCCCGCTCTTTTCATGGCTACCTGAGTTCCTTCTCCACAGTCGATAAGAGTCGTATGTCCATTGAACCTGACTGCAAGTGAAGTCAGATGCCTTTTCGGGAGCGGCATCATTCCTCCGCAGCCTAGAAGACAGATATCAAGCATTTGCACCTGCCTTCTCTTCACGTTCCCTCTCTGCCTGTGACTTACGCAGGTACACCGGTCTGAATTCCTCGGCCGAGGTATAGAACTCTCTGTCGAAATATTTCTTTCCAAGTGACGCTACTGCTCCCGCTCTCTGCCTGCTGCAGAATGCCGGTGCAAAATCGTAGTCCACGGTCGCATTTTTCTCGATGTAGTCCTTAAACACGGGCACACCATCTCCTAAAAAAGTAACCGGCTCATCAGCGATATTTATCCTGTCGATGATATCCTTTATAGCCTCTGGCTCCTGCTCTTTTTTAACGACAAACTCGTTTGTCTCATCAAAGCGGTAGAGCCCTGAATAAGCCTGCTGTCTTCTCGCGTCCATAAGCGGACATATAAGCCGCTTTGAGCCATAGAGGTTATAGGCTATGGCATCAACTGTAGGTACTGCAATAACCGGTACTTTAAGTGCATAGGCTAAGCCCTTTACTGTAGCAGCTCCGATTCTGAGTCCCGTAAAGCTTCCCGGACCTGCGGCTGTGGCTATAGCATCGATAGTCTTTATATCGATTCCAAGCATTTTTATCAGCTCATCGAGCATAGGCATAAGTGTCGTCGAATGAGTCTTTTTATAATCAGTTGTAAATTCTCCGAGGAGTACGTCGTCGTCTGTCACTGCGACTGATGCGACAAGTCCTGAAGAGTCTATTCCAAGTATCCTCATGAATTCTCCACTTCCACTGTGATAAGCCTGTAGTCGTCATCCCCGTTTAAGTCCTTCTCGATTTTTATCGATGTACGTGGGAAAGGAAGTATATCCTCTATAAGCTCTGCCCACTCGATAAGGACTACTCCGCCTCTGTCAAGGTAATCGTAAAATCCTGTCTCCTCCATCTCATCAGGATCTGCTATCCTGTAGACATCGAAATGGAAAAACGGCAGTCTGCCACTTAAATATTCCTGAACTATCGTAAAGGTTGGACTCGTCACCGGTTCAGTAACTCCAAGTCCCTTCGCAAAGCCCTTCGCGAAGACCGTCTTTCCGACTCCCAAATCTCCGGTGAGAGTATAGACGTCTCCTGGCTTTGATTTTGCCGCCAGATTGGCAGCAAACTTTATAGTTTCTTCTCTGCTGTGACTTTCAAATGTCATTTCTACCTCAGTCCAGTTTTAATCCAGAAAGCAGACTTCCAAGACTCGTTCCGACATCGCGGTTATTCGTGTGCTGCTTTCCATTCTGTTTATTCTGTGGTTTTGAGCCGCGGGTATTTTTCCTATCTGACCTTTCACCACTATGGTTTTTCTGCCGGTCAGGTCTTTCACCATTTCGGTTCTTCGGTCTCTCACCCGCAGACTTATCATGGTCTTCTGACTTTCCACCGTCAGTTCTCATAGTAAGTGAGATACGGCCCTTTTCCTGATCGACATCCAAGACTGTGACATCTACTATATCGCCTACGCTTAAGACATCGAGTGGATGATTTATACGGCGGTTTGATATCTGTGAAATGTGCACGAGACCGTCCTCATGTACTCCTATATCGACAAAAGCTCCGAAATCCACGATATTTCTGACTGTGCCTTTGAGTTTCATACCTGGCTTTAAGTCTTCCATCGAAAGGACATCACTTCTTAAAACAGGAAGCGGCATTTCCTCACGCGGATCTCGTCCAGGCTTCTTTAATTCCTTTATTATATCTGTAAGTGTCGGGACTCCGATATCAAGCTTGTCTGCAAGCACCTCTACTGAGCCTGCCTTTTTATCTATATCCGAAAGTGCTCCTGCCTTCAGGTCTTCTGTAGTATATCCTAAAAGTCCAAGGAGTTCCTTAGTCTTCTCATATGACTCAGGGTGTACTCCAGTGTTATCGAGTGGTTCTTTTCCATCTCTGATACGGAGGAATCCGGCGCACTGCTCATAGGCCTTTGGTCCTAAGCCCTTTACTGATAAGAGCTCCTTTCTCTCTGAGAAGCTTCCGTTTTCCTCTCTGTATGAAAGGATATTATTTGCTACAGTCTTTGTGATTCCTGCCACATATGAGAGCAGTGGTGCTGATGCTGTATTTACATCTACGCCGACTGAGTTTACTACCGACTCTACTACGCCTGAAAGTGCCTCTGAGAGCTTCTTCTGGTTCATATCATGCTGATACTGTCCGACTCCGATGGCCTTCGGATCGATTTTAACAAGCTCTGATAACGGGTCTATGAGTCTTCTGGCCATCGAGGCTGCTCCTCTTCCCTCGACATCGAGGTCCGGAAGCTCCTTTGCCGCAAGCTCACTTGCTGAGTAGACTGAGGCTCCCGCCTCATTTACTATCACGTACTGAACAGGTCTGCTGGCCTCCTTAATGATCTCAGCTACCAGTGCCTCTGATTCTCTTGAGGCTGTACCGTTTCCAAGCGCAATCAGATCAATGCTGTATTTGTCTATAAGTGCTAGAACCTTTTTCTTCGTGCCCTCTGTATCGTTCTTTGGCTTGAATGGGAAGACCATATCTGTAGTCAGGATTTTGCCAGTTGGATCACAGACCGCGAGCTTGCAGCCGTGGACATATCCCGGATCCCAGCCTAAAACTGTCTTTCCCGTGATTGGAGGCGCCAAAAGCAGCTGTCTTAAGTTTGCTGCGAAAACCTTTATGGCTCCATCCTCTGCCATCTCTGTCAGGTCACTTCTGATCTCACGCTCGATTGATGGCGCAATAAGCCTGTCATAAGCATCGGATGCTGCGTTCTTTAAAGCCGGTGTAGTATTTGGATTATCCTTTGTGACAAGCTGCTTCTCTAAGTATCTGACTATGTCCTCTTCCGGAGCGGTTATTTTTACAGTGAGGAAATCCTCCTTCTCACCACGGTTCATCGCGAGGACTCTGTGCCCTGGCACTGTAGTGAGCTTCTCGGAATAGTCGTAGTACATCTCGTAGACTGAAGGAGCGTTCTCCTTTTTCTGAGTCGAGACTATGAGTCCTTCCTTCTTCGTCTTCTCTCTGATGTAGCTGCGGTAATCAGCGTTATCTGAGACCTCCTCGGCTATGATGTCGCAGGCTCCGTTTATCGCGTCCTCCGGTACATGAACATCGTTCTCAGGATCCACGTACTTAGCTGCCTCATCTAGGAGCGGGGTTGATAGCTCCTGTGCCTTTATCGTAAGTGCAAGCGGCTCGAGGCCCTTCTCCTTTGCTATCGTAGCTCTGGTCCTGCGCTTCGGCTTATAAGGTCTGTAGATATCCTCGACCTCGGCTAAGGTCTGGGCAATGTCTATTTTTCTACGGAGCTCATCTGTTAAGGCACCTGCTGCCTCTATTGTAGAAAGGACTGTCTGCTTTCTGTCCTCAAGTCCGCGCAGATACTCAAGTCTCTCGCCTAAGACACGGAGGGCATCGTCATCGAGTCCTCCTGTGACTTCTTTTCTGTATCTCGCGATAAAAGGGATAGTGTTCCCCTCGTCTAAGAGCTGTACTGCCGCATCGATCTGGGATTTCTTTACGGAAAGCTCCTGTGCTATCAGTGCATTTATATCCATATCAGGCTTTCTCCGGCTCCGGATACTCTTCTCCGAAGGTCTCTACTGTTACTGTCTTCATGATCTGTGGCTCTACCGGGCAGTCTGACCAGTCTGTCTCGACCTCGGCAATCTTATTTACCACGTCCATTCCCTCAGTAATTTTTCCAAAAGCTGCATACTCACCGTCGAGATGCGGTGCGTCCTTGTGCATGATGAAGAACTGGCTTCCTGCTGAATCCGGCATCATCGTGCGTGCCATTGAGAGCACTCCTGCTGTATGCTTCAAATCATTCTTAAATCCGTTTGAGGAAAATTCTCCCTTAATGGAATATCCCGGGCCGCCGGTTCCGTTTCCATCCGGATCTCCGCCCTGGAGCATGAACCCGTTTATTACTCTGTGAAATCCGAGTCCGTCATAGAAGCCCTTCTTTATCAGGCTGATAAAATTATTCACCGTATTCGGTGCTATCTCAGGATAGAGCTCTGCCTTCATCACGCTCCCATCCTCCATAGTAATAGTAACAACTGGGTTCTGTGCCATCTGTCTTTCCTCCTGTCAAAAATTCATAAGTCATTTAATTATAGTTTAATTCGTAAATTAACTCAACTGTTTTTTCTTATAAAAAACAGGCGCCGCGG
>SAMEA3663052__coassemble_440_pt1 | contig 42945 bp, 34 predicted proteins | sample SAMEA3663052__metabat2_low_PE_012 | metagenome-assembled genome bin SAMEA3663052 (sample SAMEA3663052) | pig gut metagenome | biome: pig gut; feature: pig-associated habitat; material: faeces | place: France | collected 2012 | reverse complement strand
CCCTCGCAGGACAATTGTACTCAGAATTTAAGGAGTTTTTTCCCGAAAATGCAGTAGAGTATTTTGTCTCTTACTATGATTACTATCAGCCTGAGGCCTATGTGCCGCAGTCGGATACCTACATAGCGAAGGACTCTGCAGTAAACGATGAGATCGATAAGCTCCGTCTCTCTGCTACGGCTGCGCTCGCTGAGAGAAGAGATGTAATAGTTGTAGCCTCTGTTTCCTGCATATACGGTATCGGAAGTCCTGACGACTATGAAAATCTGATGGTGTCTCTTCGTCCCGGTCAGGATAAGGACAGGGATGAGGTCATAAGAGAGCTCATCGACATGCAGTATTTGAGAAACGATATGGATTTCAAGCGTGGCACCTTCCGCGTAAGAGGCGATACGCTTGAGGTCATACCGGCAAACACCACAGACTATGCCTACAGAATCGAGTGGTTCGGAGACGAGATCGACAGGATAGTTCAGACCGATCCGCTTACTGGAAGGGTGCAGTACGAACTCTCGCACGTGGCTATTTTTCCAGCGTCGCACTATGTAGTACCTAAGGAAAAAATAGAACGCGCCTGCGATACTATCGAGGCAGAGCTTAAGGAGAGAGTTGATTTTTTCAAGGCGCATGACAAGCTCCTCGAGGCACAGAGAATTGCGGAGAGGACGAACTTCGATGTCGAGATGCTGAGAGAAACTGGATTCTGCTCAGGAATCGAGAATTACTCGAGACATCTGACCGGAGCAAAGCCTGGTGAGCCGCCTAAATGTCTTATCGACTATTTCGGGGACGACTTTCTTACGATCATCGATGAGAGCCACATCACGGTGCCGCAGATCGGCGGTATGTACAACGGCGATAAGGCGAGAAAGACGACTCTTGTCGACTATGGATTCAGGCTTCCATCGGCTCTCGATAACAGGCCGCTGTCATTCAGTGAGTGGGAGCAGAAAATCGACCAGCTGATGTTTGTGTCCGCCACACCCGGACACTATGAGGAGGAGCACGAGCTGCTCCGTGCTGAGCAGGTTATAAGACCTACCGGACTCTTAGATCCGTCAATCGATGTCCGCCCGACTGAGGGACAGATCGACAATCTCTACTCTGAGATAAAGAAGGAGACCGATGGTCATCATAAGGTCCTTGTTACCACTCTTACAAAGAGGATGGCGGAGGATCTTACTGACTATCTGGCTCAGCTTGGAGTAAGAGTCAAGTATCTGCATTCTGATATCGATACTCTTGAAAGAGCCGAAATCATCAGAGATCTGCGTCTTGATGTATTTGATGTCTTAGTCGGAATCAACCTTCTTCGTGAGGGACTTGATATCCCTGAGATCACGCTCGTTGCTATTCTCGATGCGGATAAGGAGGGCTTCCTTCGTAACGAAACCTCACTTATCCAGACTATCGGACGTGCAGCGAGAAATGACCATGGTCACGTAATCATGTACGCAGACACAGTCACTGAGTCGATGCAGAAAGCTATCGATGAGACGGAGCGTCGTAGAAAAATTCAGATGGCCTACAACGAGAAGCATCATATAACTCCGAAGACTATAGAGAAGGCAGTTCAGGATGTCATCGCTGTTTCAAAGCAGGTTGCTACTGAGGAGAAGGATATGGAGAGGCAGCCTGAGGAGATGACAGTCGAAGAGCTGAAGAAGTATATCGAAAAAATCCGCGGCAAGATGGAGAAGGCAGCTGCCGATCTCAATTTTGAGGGAGCTGCCGAGTACCGTGACAGAATGATAGAGCTTAAAAATATGCTGCGGGATGAAGAGGTAGAAAACAGTGAAAGAAGCAACACAGGAACTGACACCAAGAAAGTACATAAAAATAAGAGGGGCAAAGGTTCACAATCTTAAAAATATCGACCTCGATATTCCACGTGATTCGTTTACTGTTTTTACTGGACTTTCAGGATCGGGCAAGAGCTCGCTCGCTTTCGATACTATTTTTGCAGAGGGCCAGAGGAGATATATGGAGTCCCTCTCGAGCTATGCGAGACAGTTCTTGGGACAGATGGAAAAACCAGACGTCGATAAGATTGAGGGCCTTCCGCCTGCCATCTCTATTGACCAGAAATCTACCAATCACAACCCCAGGTCTACTGTCGGAACTGTGACGGAGATCTACGATTACCTGAGACTTCTCTACGCGAGATGCGGAATTCCACACTGCCCGAAGTGCGGCCGTCCTATTTTTAAACAGACTGTTGACCAGATGTGTGACCAGATAAAAAAGCTGCCGGAGAAGACCAGGTTTCAGGTGCTCTCTCCTGTCGTAAGAGGCAGAAAGGGCGCGCAGGAGAAGCTCTTCGAAAGAGCCAGAAAGAGCGGCTATGTCAGAGTCATTGTAGACGGCGATCTATATGATTTGAATGAGGACATTAAGCTTAACAAAAATCAGAAGCACAATATCGAGATAGTTGTCGATCGTCTCGCGATGAAAGAGGGGATTGATGCCAGACTTACAGGCTCAATCGAAAATGCCTTGAAGCTCTCAGGTGGTCTTGTGATAATCGATGTCATAGGCGGCGAGCCGATGCGTTTTTCAGAGAGCTATTCCTGTCCTTATGACGGTACCTCAATCGATGAGATAGAGCCCAGAACTTTTTCATTCAACAATCCGTTCGGTGCCTGCCCTGAGTGTTTTGGCCTCGGCGTCAAGAGAGAGTTTGACGAGAGGCTGATGATCCCTGATGAAAGTCTCTCTTTTAATCAGGGAGCAGTTCAGGTGATTGGCTGGCAGAACTCTAAGGATAAAAAGAGCTATTCGCACGCTCTTCTTGAGGCTCTCGCGAAGGAGTACGGCTTTTCACTCGATACTCCTTACAAGGATCTGCCTGCTGATATCAAGGATATGTTCCTGCACGGTTCAGACAGGACCGTAAAGGTTTCTTATTCAGGACGCTGGTCTACAGGCGTCTACGATGTGCAGTTTGAGGGTCTTATAGAAAATACGAAGCGCAGATACCGCGAGACCAGTTCGGATTCAGCGAAGGCTATGTTCGAGGAGTATATGCAGATCACTCCGTGCCCTGCCTGCCATGGACAGAGACTTAAGCCTGAGGCTCTTGCGGTCACTGTCGCTGATAAAAATATCTACGAGATGACGACGATGTCGATTAAGGATCTCCGGAAGTTTTTGGACGAGATGCAGCTTAGCGAGCAGCAGATGCAGATCGGCCGTCTAGTGCTTCGCGAGATAAAGGCGAGAGTCAAGTTCTTAGACGATGTAGGACTCGACTACCTCTCACTAGCAAGAGCGACTGCTTCTCTTTCTGGCGGCGAGACTCAGAGAATCAGGCTTGCGACTCAGATCGGTTCAGGTCTCGTAGGTGTCGCATATATCCTCGATGAGCCTTCTATCGGTCTGCACCAGAGAGATAACGATAAGCTTTTGGCTTCTCTTAAAGGCCTTAGAGATTTGGGCAATACTCTTATCGTAGTTGAGCACGATGAGGATACGATGAGGGCTGCGGATTTCTTAGTAGATATCGGACCGGGTGCCGGTGAGCACGGCGGACAGGTAGTTGTCGCTGGTACTCCTGAGGAGGTCGAGGCCTGTCCTGAGTCACTTACTGGTCAGTATCTCTCTGGCAAGAAAAAAATCCCTGTTCCCGATGTCAGAAGAAAGCCGACCGGCTATATCACGATTAAGGGTGCCCGCGAGCACAACCTCAAGAATATCGATGTGAAGATTCCTCTTGGAATCATGACTGTGGTAACCGGTGTTTCTGGTTCTGGAAAGTCGTCTCTTATTAACGAGATTCTCTACAAGACTCTTGCCAGAGATTTGAACAGAGCGAGAACTATTCCTGGAGACTGCGATGGCATTGAGGGCATCGATCAGCTGGACAAAATTATCGACATCGACCAGTCTCCTATCGGCCGTACTCCAAGGTCGAACCCTGCCACATACACAGGCGTCTTCGACCTGATAAGAGACCTTTTCGCTGCGACTCCTGACGCGAAGGCGCGCGGCTATTCGAAGGGCAGATTCTCCTTCAATGTCAAGGGTGGCCGCTGCGAGGCCTGCGGCGGTGACGGTATCAAGAAGATCGAGATGCACTTCCTACCCGATGTGTATGTGCCTTGTGAGGTCTGTCACGGAAAGAGATACAATCGTGAGACTCTCGAGGTCAAGTACAAGGGTAAGTCGATCTACGATGTTCTCGATATGACTGTCGAGGAGGCCGTAAAGTTCTTCGAACCGGTGCCTTCGATTTTTAGAAAAATAAAAACTCTGATGGACGTTGGATTAGGCTACATAAAGCTCGGCCAGCCTTCGACTGAGCTCTCCGGTGGTGAGGCTCAGAGAATCAAGCTTGCCACTGAGCTTTCGAGACGCGGTACCGGAAAGACTATCTATGTACTCGACGAGCCTACGACTGGCCTTCACTTTGAGGATGTAAGAAAGCTCGTGCTGATTCTCCGTGAGCTCTCTGAAAGTGGTAATACTGTTGTCGTTATCGAGCATAATCTCGATGTTATTAAGACGGCTGACTACATTATTGACCTGGGTCCGGAGGGCGGTGATGGCGGCGGTACTGTAATTGCCACCGGCACACCTGAGGAGATCTGCAGGGTGAAGAAGAGCTACACGGGACAGTACTTGAAGAAATATCTGAAGTGATGATGACATTTTTGCGGCCTGCTATAGAGAAAGTCGATAGAGAAGCAAAAAATCTGCCTATTTTTTATGCCTATAGAAATTAAAATTTGTACTCTTTGAGACTTGAAAAAGCTAAATTTTCCGTTATAATATTTTATGTATGTTCTGAAATAGGAAATTACGAAGTTTTTCGTTTTTAATAGATAGGAAGGGAGCCCTACAGCATGGCTGCAACAGATATTGGAATTGATTTAGGAACCGCCAGCATTCTGGTTTATTTAAAGGGAAAGGGAGTAGTCTTAAAGGAACCATCAGTCGTAGCATTCGACCGTGACACGAACAAAATTAAAGCAATCGGAGAAGAGGCCCGCCTTATGCTCGGCCGTACTCCTGGTAATATCGTGGCAGTCCGCCCTCTTCGTCAGGGTGTTATCTCAGATTACACTGTCACTGAGAAGATGATCAAGTACTTCATCCAGAAGGCACTTGGAAAGAGAAGCTACAGAAAGCCACGTATCTCAGTCTGCGTTCCTTCAGGTGTTACTGAGGTTGAGAAGCGTGCCGTTGAGGATGCTGCCTATGCAGCAGGCGCCCGTGAGGTATTTATCATCGAGGAGCCTATCGCCGCAGCTATCGGCGCCGGGATCGACATCAGCCGTCCTTGCGGTAACATGATAGTAGATATCGGTGGTGGTACAGCAGATATCGCTGTTATCTCACTTGGCGGATCTGTAGTATCTACCTCTATCAAGGTTGCCGGCGATAATTTCGACGAGGCCCTTGTCAGATACATGAGAAAGAAGCATAACCTCCTGATCGGTGAGAGAACCGCAGAGGATATGAAGATTAATATCGGAACCTGCTACCCGCTGACTACTCCGGAGACCATGAACGTCCGTGGAAGAAACCTCGTTACAGGACTTCCAAAGACCATCGAAGTTTCATCAGAGGAGACAGAGGAAGCACTTCGTGAGCCAACAGCTCAGATCGTAGAGGCTGTTCACTCAGTTCTCGAGAAGACACCTCCAGAACTTGCAGCTGATGTCGCTGACAGAGGTATTATCCTTACAGGAGGCGGCTCACTGCTCCGTGGTCTCGAGGAGCTTATGGAGGAGCGCACCGGAATCAATACTATGACAGCTGAGGATCCGATGACCTGCGTAGCTATCGGAACCGGAAAGTATGTCGAGTTCATGGCAGGAAATCACGACCTCTCACAGGTGTGATAAAGATTTCTGGGGAAGTGATCTTTTGACAGGAGCTGTGTTATGAAATATTCGTTCCTAAAGAGATTTGTATCGTTTATTATGACGGCTGCCTTGGCAGTCGTCATTTCTATACCCGCAGATGCTTCCACTACAGTAAGGGATGCTTCGTGGGGGATTTCTGATCTGACATCCATAGAACAGCCGATGTACAATCATCTGGTAAGTGAGCTGGAAAGAATCATAAGTCAGGGAGGCTCTACAGAAATCACTTTTGACGGTCTGCAGTTTGATACTGATGATATCTCTGGCGATAAAGTGAATGCAGGAATTCTCTGGGATGATATATATACCTGTGTATCGTTCAATCATCCGGAGCTTTTATTTTTTGAAGAAATAAATCCTGATGATGAGGATGCCAGCGATATGACGGTAGGGCCCACTTCTTTTTCTGTAAAAATAGGCGTTGACAAAAAATACAGAGGTTCTGATGAGTATACGCTGAGCACGAATGCGGCTTCCATAGCTTCTTCTGCAAAAAGTACCGCAGATGCAGTTATTTCAAAGAATTCAAATAAAGGGACCTACGATACTATAAAGGCCTATGCCGACTGGATCGCAGATAACGTCAGCTATGATCATAGCGCAGCAAGTCTGTCGGCGTCAGAGATAACAGATAACTCACCATGGAATGCTGTTTCAGTTTTTGATAACGATTCTTCTACGAATGTTGTCTGCGAGGGCTATGCCAAGGCTTTCCAATACCTGATGGATAACACTCCACGTTTTGTATCCGCAGGCATCACTTCAAAAATTGTCACAAGCACAGTGCCTGTTACAAACGGCAGCAGTTCTGCAGTCTCCGGTTCTTCGATAGGAGCTGATGACGAAACAACAGGACACATGTGGAATGTAGTTACGATAGCCGGAAAAAATTACCTGGTAGATGTGACCTGGTATGACACTGATTCAGCTGTGCCATACAGGACGAAGTATCTGCTTGGAGGAGAGGAAGCTGCCGAATCGGATACGTCAGGGCTTCATGAGTATGACAGCGATACGACCGGATTTTATTCATATGATGAGCTGGAGCTTTCTGAGAGCGCCTATGACTCATCAATCGCGGATCCTTTAAATCCTGGTACTTCTGGCAGCACAGGAAATACTGGAAACACAAGCGATACCGGGAGCAATGGAAATACAGGTAATACCGGAAGCTCTGGCACCACTGGAACAAATACAGGCTCTGGAACATCTGACAGCACCAGTAGCTCGTCGGGTACAGGTACAAATACAGGAAGCACGACCGGAAATACTTCTTCGGGAAGCACCTCATCCGGAACCTCGAATACTTCTGGAAGCACATCCTCAAACAGCAGCTCCTCAAACACGCAGAGCACCGAGGATACAACTCCTGTGCAGTACAACTCAACAGGCGCTGTAATCGGCGGCGACCAGACTGTATCTGCAACAACTACCTATACAGCACCGCAGACTGGCGATACATCATACCCTTTTGCTGATACATATTATGAGACAGAAGCAGAGACAGAGCAGAGTACTCAGATAGCTTCGATTGAGAGCAAAAAGGGCAGTGTTTTCTCAATTTCTGCTGGAAGCAAAAAGCTCACTATAAAGTTTAAGAAGGTTTCAGTTAGTGGAAAAACAGTGAAGTACCAGGTCGCCTTAAAGCAGTCGACCGCGAAGAGCTGGAAGAAATCGTATGTCTCATCTACAAAGAAGACATTCAGCGGCCTTAAGAAGGGAAAAACCTACTGGGTCAGTGTCCGTCCGTACATCACGTTGGACGGAAGTAAGTATTTCGGCCAATGGTCGAAGACACTGGCTAAGAAAGTGAAATGACCTCCTCATCCACAAGACCATAGGAGACCTCGTCGCCCCATTCGGGAGAAGCTTTTCCGGCAGTGATCTCAGCAAGCTGTTTATCAGTCAGGGCTTTGAGATCTGAAGGAACCATTAAATGAACAGTGACCGCAGACCCGTATTCGATACCGGTCTGCGGTATTTTTTTCTCATTGAAAAAATAACCGGCTTTGCCATAATCGTTGTAATCGAGAGTTACTGAAAGCGGAAAGCCTTTGAGGATTTCCATAAGTATGGCGTCATCAACTGCCTCGGAGGCAGCAGTGCTGTAGGCACGGGTCAGACCACCTGTACCTAAAAGAGTTCCACCAAAATAGCGGACTACAGCTATAAGGCAGTGCTCTAATTCTCTGTGAGTCAGCACGTCAGCGATAGGATGGCCGGCAGTGCCCTGTGGCTCGCCGTCGTCAGACGAACGCAGGACGCCGTCTATCTGCCAGGCAAAGCAGACGTGTCTGGCGTTATAGTGCTCCTTCCTGAGAGCGTTTATTTGATTAGAAGCTTCTTCGGGTGAAGAGACATCTAAGACATATCCGAGGAAGCGCGACTTCTTCTCATCGTATTCACTGTTACCGGTCCTGGTGATCCTATACATACTAAACTCCAGCGTATCTATTGAAAATGGTATGCTTTATTATACCTGATTTTTCTGCTATAATAAAGAGTCAGCACGGGCCTTAAGGACCAGTAACAAGCCACTGCAAAAAGGAACCAGAAATGAATTACAGCAGAGCAAATGTGAAAAACTACAATTCGCCGAAGCTAAGAAAGCAGCATGCGGCACAGCAGCGTTTTATACACTCGCTGGTAAAGACACTTCTGATATTGATTCTTCTTATCATGGCAGCGGCAGCAATCGGCTTTGCGTCCTATGCAAAGACACAGATTGATAAGCTTCCCGACATCTCTCAGGTAAATATCTCCCCATCAGGCAAGAAGACAAAAATTCTCGATACAGACGGAAATGTCATAAAGACGCTCTCTGCTAAAGGGGCGAACCGGGAGTATGTATCTCTTGACAAAATACCTGCTGATCTTCAGCATGCCTTTGTAGCGATAGAGGATGAGAGGTTCTATAAGCACAACGGAGTCGATCTGCGCGGAATTATCAGAGCAGCATTTACAGGTATCGCGAATGGTGGCAGATTTAACGAGGGAGCCAGCACTATTACCCAGCAGCTCCTTAAGAACAATTATTTTGCCACCTGGTCAGAGGAGAATACTTTTAAGGAAAGACTCGATCAGAAAATCCAGGAGCAGTATCTCGCAGTCCAGCTTGAAAAAGTAAAATCCAAGGACGAAATCCTTGAGAATTATCTGAATACGATAAACTTGGGACAGAGCACGCTTGGAGTCGAGGCAGCGTCGGAGCGGTATTTTAACAAGAATGTCTCAGACCTGACACTTTCAGAGTGTGCGGTTATAGCAGGTATTGCAAATAATCCTACTAAGTATGATCCTGTCTCACATCCGAAAAATAATGCCCGCCGCCGTGAAAAGGTCCTGTCAAATATGCTCTCACAGGGCTACATCCAAAAAGATGATTATCAGAAGGCAATGGACGATGATGTCTACAGCAGGATTAAGAATGTAAACAACAGAAATGGGGAGACGAAGGGATCGTATTTTACTGATGCGCTCATAGAGCAGGTTGCTTCAGATCTAAAGGACCAGCTTGATATTTCAGAAACCGAAGCTTATATGAAGCTTTACACCGGTGGACTTACGATATATTCGACACAGAATTCAAATATTCAAAAAGTAGTTGATGATGAAATAAATGATGAGTCCAATTATCCGGATGGCACGAAATACTCAATCTGTTTTTCACTTACTGTAGTAAAAGAGGATGGTACGACCAGAAACTATAATGAAAAGACCATGCGCAGTTACTACAAGAGAACAAACAAAAAATATACGCTTAATTTCAATACTAAAGAAGAAGCGAAAGCAGCCTATGCCGAGTATAAAAAACAGGTGAGTGCAGGTGGAGAGGTTCCGTCTGGCGGGGAAAACGTGACATACACGCTCGAGCCAGAGGCGGCCATGACAGTAATAGACCAGAAAACCGGACAGGTCAGAGCCATGTCAGGCGGGCGTGAAAAAGATGGCAATTCCATCAACAGAGCGGTGGACATCACAAGACAGCCTGGCGACACATTTAAGGTCTTGTCAGCTTATGCACCTGCTATTAACGCGGCAGGAAAGACTCTGGCATCGGTAGAGGATGATGCACCCGATAGGTTTGAGAACGGAGAGGTTGTTAGAAATTCTGATGGTCACTACAGAGGCTTTACAACGATAAGGGAGGCCATTACTGATTCTGTAAATGTCGTAGCTGAAAAAACACTTTCAGATATAGGAACAGGTCTTGGCTATCAGCATGTGAAGGATTTTGGATTCACAACACTTAAGGAGGGCGATAACAACCAGTCTTTAGCAATTGGAAGCCTGACTAAAGGTGTGACAAATATTGAACTGGCTGCAGCCTATGCTGCAATAGCAAATCAGGGTTACTATAACAGGCCATCATACTATACGACCGTAGAAGACAGCGAGGGAAAGACTATTCTCGATACTACTGATGATAAGGGGCACAGGGTCCTCAAAAAAACTACAGCCTGGCTGCTTACATCTGCAATGGGAGATGCGATAAAGACTGGTACAGCAAAAAATGCTTCCTTCAGAGGTATGACTATTGCCGGACAGGGTGGTCTGACTGCGAACCGCCGCGATACTGTTTTTGCTGGATATTCGCCTTACTATACCTGTGTTATCTGGGGCGGCTATGATGACAATTCTCCACAGAAATCAGGCGGCTATTCAGGTACAATCTGGAAAGCTGTGATGAAGCAGATACATCAAGGCCTTGAGAACAGGACATTTAAGAGACCTGAAGGTATAGTCTCATCACTTGTCTGTAAAAAGTCAGGAAAGCTTCCTGAGGAGAACGTCTGCAATCACGATCCGCGTGGTAACATGGTCTACAATGAATTCTTCACGACAGACACTGTACCGACAGAGACCTGTGACCACCATGTAAAGCTTGACATCTGTAAGAAATCAGGTCTTACAGCAGGAGAATTCTGCCCGAGGTCTGAAATAGAGCAGAAGGTATTTATCACAGGTGGCAGCAGGGATACAGACGATGGAAAATATATGATCTCCTCTGCCGATACCAGGAAGACCTGTGACGTTCATTCGACGAAAGTCCCTAGAGAGGCCAATGCAGATTTTGATATTAAAATCGAGCCGTCTGAATGAGGATTGTACTCAAATAAATACTTGTAATTTTCCGGAGAAAGAGTACAATAATATCTGTTGTTGGCCCATAGCCAAACGGTAAGGCAGCGGACTCTGACTCCGTCATTTCAAGGTTCGAATCCTTGTGGGCCAGCTCTTTTAGAAGCGGTGCGGAATGCATCGCTTCTTTTTTGTATCTAGAAATCGCGGTTACTAAATGTTATAATCTTTTTTAAAAAAGAAAGGCCAAAATTAATGTACGAGATGAAGACTCGGGTGGGGTTTTCGATGGTCGGGGAGAACCTGGAGCTGCCACTGACGGGGATAATAAATTTTCTGCAGGACTGCGCTACTTTTCATTCGCAGGACACAGGCTATACGACACAGTGGCTGGTTGCAAATCACAGGGGCTGGTTTGTGACAGACTGGCAGATCAGAATCCATAAGAGACCGGTAATGGGCGAGAACGTGACAGTACGGACCTATCCATATAAAGCAAAGGGAGCACTGGCTTCCAGATATTTTACGATAACGGATTGGGATGAGACACCGTTCATTACAGCCAATTCACTCTGGGTGTATATGGACCTTGACCGCTCTGCGCCGACTCGCGCACCAGAGGATATGATAAAGTCCTATGGAATTGGAGCACCTCCTACAGAGGATTTTGGTGGAAGAAAAATACATTTTGATGGAGACACCGAGACCGTCGAGCAGGTCAGAGTCGATAAGACGATGATAGACTCAAACGGACACATGAATAACGGAAAGTATATATCCTTAGCAGAGAGCCTTCTAATGGGAAAGGGGCCGTTTAATTTTTATAGGATAGAATACAAGGCACAGGCACATGAGGGCGACAGACTCCTTTTGAAGAGCGGTGTAAAGGACGGACAGACTATTGTAGAGATCACAAATACAGATTTCGAGCCTTATATGCGGCTTGAAGCTATAAAAGAGGAATGAGATGACGACACAGGAAGCACAGGCAGAATTAAAAGAGTATTTAAGCCTCTCACAGGATAGCAAAGAGGAGATGGATGATGAAATCCGTCCTATTAAGACTCTTCGAATTCCTGAATATAATAAAAATATCGATACCTACAAAAAAGCAGGTATGGAAGCAATAGAAAAAGGTGAGCTGGCACTTCTGCTCTTAGCAGGTGGAATGGGGACAAGGCTTGGATTCGATGGACCGAAGGGGACTTATCCTATAGAAGAGAATAAATCGATATTTGAATGTCTCTTTGATAATCTCCGCGAGGATATCGGAGACAGGCAGATTCCGTTCTTTGTAATGACTTCGGATAAGAACGACGAGGCGACGCGGTCATTTTTTAAAGAAAAAAATTATTTCGGGTACGACCCGGGTCTCATTTATTTTTTCAGGCAGGACATGGCACCAGCCTGTGATTTCGATGAGAAGCTGCTTTTTGAGTCAGAGGATACGCCGGCGACTTCACCGAATGGAAACGGTGGGTTTTTCACGTCACTCCTTAAGGCAGGCTACGGTGATGTGTTTAAGGAGAAGGGCATCAGGTGGCTCAATGTCTTCGGTGTAGATAACGTCCTTGCACGGATTGCTGACCCAGCCTTCCTCGGAGCTGTTATCACTGAGCACAAGTCGGCAGCCGTTAAGGCAGTGCTTAAAAAGAACCCGTCTGAGAATGTCGGAGTCGTCTGTGAGAAGAATGGTCACCCTTCGATAATCGAGTATTTCGAGCTTGGTGAGAAAATGGCCGCGCAGCGTGATGAGAATGGTGAGCTGTTATACTGCGCCGGAGTTACGGTAAATTACCTTTTCAATGCTTCAATACTTTTAAGTACTGCCGGCAGAAAGATGCCTGTCCACAAAGTAAAAAAGAAGGTCCCTCATATAGACGAGGCCGGTAATTTCATAAAACCGGAAGAGCCTAACGGCTATAAATTCGAGATCCTTATTACGGATATCCTGGAATTTTTCCCGGATTTTCTGCCGGTCGAGGTTAAGAGAGAGGAAGAATTCGCACCGGTTAAAAATCTGCATGGTGCAGATTCTGTCGATACAGCAAGGAAACTGTTAGAAGTGCGGAGAGCTTAAGATGGCGATTGAGAGCATACGATTTTCTGTGGTCATAGGGGCATATCAGACTGATGCCTGGTACTTTAAGCAGTCTATCGAATCAGCAAAGGCTCTGAATTGGAAAAATATGGAAATCCAGGTCCTTGATGCCTGTCCGGAGGCAAATCTCGACAGGGTGACTAACCTTGTGATGAAGGACGACTACAGGCTTAAGTATGTAAAGCTGCGCCCGAAGAACTCGCTAGCCGATGTCTGGAACGAGGGCATCAGGAGAGCACAGGGCGACTATCTGATTTTTGTAGGGCTTACAGACAGGCTCAATACTATGATCCTCCGCTATCTCAGTGATTACATCGAAGACCATCCGGAGTTCGACATCATCTATACCGACCACGATGAGATACGTGACGACTCTAGGATGAATCCGTATTTCCTTCCGGATTTCAACAAGGAGCTGCTCTTAGGGCAGAATTATATAGGCGATACCTTTATTGTAAAGCGTGACGCTTTCAAGAGGCTTGGATTTTTCAGAAAAGAGCTTTCATTTGCTTTTGCGTATGATTTTTTTATAAGGGCGATGAGCAGGAAGGCGACCTTCGGGCATATAGCTGCTCTTCTCTGGCACAATATGGTCTTTGATACTCCGGTGACTGACGAGCTTATCAGGCTTCGTGACAGGAGCTTAAGGGAACACATGACAGTCGTCAGTGCGTACTTAAATGAGAATGGTATCAAGGGAAAGCTCGACCATGGCATGAATGATTCGTGGCAGGTCAGATACGACGGCAGCGATTATGAGAGGCATATGAATTCTGTTCTCCTTATAAAGAACAAGGGTGTATATGTGACCACACGAAATGCTGCTGAGAAGCTCTACGGCTACGTATCACAGCCCGATGTGGCGATTGCCGGAGGAAAGTTCGTAAGCGGCTTTCAGATAAATAACTGCGGATACATCTATGATAAGGACGGAGTCACTTACCCGGCCTGCAGAGGCGAAAATCCTCTTTCACCGGGACTCTATGGACGGATAAGGACAGCCTCGGATGTCTCGATGGTCGATTTCTCGTTCTGTATGGTTGATGCTTTATTTTTTAAAAAATGCGGCGGATTCGACAGCAGACTTAAGGGAAACGACATGATCCTTGACCTCTGTCTTAAGGCCAGAGCTGGAGGACTTCGGGTAGTATATGTGCCGCGGGTGACTGCGCACCGGGGCATTGCAGAGTCAGGAAGTGATGAAACCTCAAGGGAAATTCTCCGTGAGAAGTGGCATAAGACAATTACTGCAGGAGACCCTTTCTATAACAGAAATCTTCCGTCGGGTATGAAGAATTATTATCTGTAATGGGTGATTGACATTCAGTTTCATTTGGAGTATTATCCATGAGTTGTTACTATTATTACAAAGATGTTACAGAGGTTATAAGATGAGTGACAGGACAGGTGCTCCTTCGAGGAGAGCCAGGCGCAGAAAGCGCAGAAAAATTTTTCTGATAGTTGAGATAATAATTCTCGTTCTTCTGCTCGGAGTATTGTTTTTCTGGCTGAAGTTCGGCATGATCAATTTTCGTGATATAGGCAGCGTAAAGACCAATAAGCTTTCAAAGGAAACGAAGCAGACCTTATCAGGCTATACGAATTTCATGGTATACGGTGTTGACAACAGAGCTTCTGGATCTACTACCTATGGAAACACCGATGTGCAGATCCTTGTCAGCATAAATAACGACACGAAGAAGATCCGTATGGCGTCAATCTATCGTGATACCTTTTTAAATACTGATCCTCAGGGCACTTCATCATACAAAAAGTCAAATGCAGCATATGCCCGCGGTGGAGAGCAGGAATCACTTGAGATGATAAATGGGAACCTCGATCTCAATCTCGATAAATTCGTCACCTTTGATTTCTCGGCAGTTACAGATGTTATTGATGATGTCGGAGGAATTGAGGTAGATGTATCTGAGGCAGAGTACGAGGCCTTAAACAGTACGAGATGGCCTACTATACCTGAGGTAGCAAAGCTTTCAGGTAAGGAAGCTACACCTGTGACGAAGCCGGGACTTCAGACCTTAAACGGTGTACAGGCCTGCGCGTACTGCCGTATCAGACATACATCTGATAATAAAGGTGATTTCGGCCGCGCTGAGAGACAGAGAAAGGTCATGAGCCTTGTCATTGACAAAGTAAAGAAGGCCTCACTTACACAGCTCAACTCTATAATAGATGATGTGCTTCCGAAGGTATCGACTAATTTTTCGGCTACAGAGATCCTTTCACTCGCAACGGCTGCCAAGTCATATTCGGTTGACAAGTCATTTGGATTCCCATTTGACAAGTGGGGTGGCATCATAAGTCCGTATGGATGGATAATCGTTCCGACGACACTTGAGAACAATGTCGAGGAGCTTCACCAGAAGATGTTCGATGAAATGAACTATGCTCCATCGCAGGAGGTCAGATCGATAAGCCAGCAGATTGCTTATCTGACCGGAAAAACAGATACTGATACGGAGGATTACAGCGGCAGTGAAGGCAATATCGGTGTAGATGACGAAACGACGACAGACTCTTCGGGGACTGTTTCGGATGGAACTACTAATTAAATATTTGACAGAAAGGCCTGCACACTATGCAGGCCAAAACCATATTTTGGATAAATTGAAGATGTATCGCAGTTAAATCAGGAGGTTTATATGTGCGGAATAGTAGGATATATAGGAAGTGATCAGGCAGCACCTATACTTTTGGATGGACTTGAAAAGCTCGAGTACCGTGGCTACGACTCAGCCGGGATTGCGGTTTACGATGGAAATGAAATCCAGATCAAAAAAACAAAGGGACGTCTCAAGGTCTTAGAGGAGCTTACACACGATGGAAGCACTATGCCTGGCGTCGTCGGAATAGGACATACCAGATGGGCTACTCACGGAGAGCCGAATGAGGTCAACGCGCATCCTCAGTTCAATAAGGATAAGACTATCGCTGTAGTTCATAACGGTATCATCGAAAACTACCAGAAGATCAAGGATAAGCTGACCTCAAAGGGATATAAATTCATATCAGAGACAGATACAGAGACTGTCGCCCAGCTTCTCGACTATTACTACGAGGGAAATCCTCTTGAGGCTATAATCAAGGTTATGAACAGGGTAGAGGGAAGCTATTCCTTAGGTATACTTTTCGCAGATCACCCTGATAAGGTCTACGCTGTAAGAAAGGACTCTCCTCTGGTAGCCGGATTCGCAGAGGATGGCAGCTATATCGCATCAGATGTTACGGCTATCCTCAAGCATACAAGGGATGTCTACTATATCGACAATCAGGAGATCGCCTGCCTCAAAAAGGACGGCATCACCTTCTTCAATATCGATGCCGAGCCTGTAGAGAAGACTGCAAAGCATATAGACTGGGATGCCAACGCTGCTGAGAAGGGCGGCTATGAGCACTTCATGTTAAAGGAGATGTACGAGCAGCCAAAGACTGTAAGAGATACAATGTCTCCAAGGATCAGGAAAGGCCATGTCGTAATCGATGACCTGAAGATGTCTGATGAGGATATCAGAAATATCAGTAGAATTCATATAGTTGCCTGCGGAAGTGCCTATCACACTGGTGTTACCGCCAGATATGTCTATGAGCAGATGGCACGTATTCCTACCGACGCCGACGTAGCCAGTGAGTTCCGTTACCGCAATCCTATCCTGAATAAGAATGACCTCGTGATCATCATAAGTCAGTCAGGTGAGACTGCCGATACTCTTGCAGCTCTCCGTCTCGCAAAGGAGAGAGGTATCAGGACTCTTGCTGTAGTAAATGTCGTTGGTTCATCTATCGCAAGAGAGGCCGATGAGGTCATGTACACCTGGGCTGGACCTGAGATTGCAGTAGCTACTACAAAGGCATATTCTGCACAGCTGATCTGCCACTATCTGCTCGCCATCAGATTCGCAAAGGCAAGAGGTGAGATAGATGACGCCCAGGAGAAGGCTTATATCGAGGACCTGGAGAGGCTTCCTGACCAGATTGAGCTTCTTTTACACAACAAGGAGAGGATACAGAAATTCGCCAACAGGTATATCTCGGCAAAGGATATTTTTTTCATAGGAAGAGGTATAGACTATGCCACCTCTCTCGAGGGCTCACTTAAGCTCAAGGAGATTTCATACATCCACTCTGAGGCATACGCAGCTGGTGAGTTAAAGCACGGAACTATCTCCCTTATCGAGGACGGAACTCTTGTAGCCGCAGTCGCAACTCAGGATGATCTCTATCCAAAGACTGTTTCAAATATCGTCGAGGTAAAGACCCGTGGAGCTTTCGTGCTCGCGGTTACAAACGAGGGAAATACTGATATCGAAGAGAATGCGGACTATGTGATCTACATACCGCAGACGAATCACTTTTTCACGAATTCACTCGCTATAATCCCGCTCCAGCTTTTCGCTTACTATGTAGCTGTAGGCAAGGGCTGTGATGTCGACAAGCCTAGAAACCTTGCTAAATCAGTTACTGTTGAGTAATTGAAAAAATAAACGGTGCCGGAATAAAGCACCGTTCTTTTTTTTATCAAAAGTGTTTCACAGATAAAAGCTTTTCAGTTCACATTTCTTACATAAATAAATAGTACTATTGATAATGTCAAAAGGAAAGACAATAGTAAACAGGAAATGAAAGCGAGGTTACGCTTATGAGTAATTATCAGTATTATGAATATCAGCCGGGCAATGACGACAGCAGCCAGCAGAATAACGGTTACAATCCTTATACAAACCAGTACAACAATGGCGGCGGTTTTCAGGAGCCACCTAAGAAGAAAAAGGAAAGACGTCCTCATCCAAAGGCTAAGTTCGTTGGAAAAGTAGTCGCAGCAGCTTTGATTTTTGGAGCAGTTGCAGGTCCTGTTACCGCAGGTACCGGTCTTCTTACGAACCATTTGACAGGACATGACGAGTCGACAGTTTCAGAGAACAGTAATTCGAACTCAAACGGACAGATCTCATCGACAACGACTTCTGCATCTGCTTCTTCAGATGATGTTTCAGCACTTGCCAGTGAAGCGCTTCCTTCAATAGTTCAGGTAACGAATATGTCACTTGAGCAGGTTCAGAGCTGGTTCGGTACTTCATCTACAGTTCCTACAAAGAGCCTTGGAAGCGGAATTATTTTCAACCAGGATGACAAATATCTCTACATCGCTACAAACAACCATGTAGTTTCGAATTCAAACAGCCTCTCAGTTACCTTCAACGATAACAAGAGTGTTTCAGGTGAGGTGGTTGGAACCGATGAAGAGAGTGATCTCGCAGTTATAAAGGTTAAGCTTTCTTCTTTAAAGGACAGCACAAAGAAGGCTATAAAAGTTGCTACTCTTGGTTCATCTGATACTCTTAAGGTTGGTCAGCAGGCTATCGTTATCGGAAATGCTTTAGGCTATGGCCAGTCAGTTACTACAGGTGTTATCAGTGCTCTAAACAGAGAGGTTTCTATCCAGAACGAGGACAGCGGAAAGACCTATACTCAGGAGATGATTCAGACATCCGCAGCTGTTAACTCTGGTAACTCAGGCGGTGCTCTCCTCAACTCAAAGGGTGAGGTAGTTGGTATCGTTTCAGCCAAGTATTCAAGCAGCGGTTCATCTACAAACGCTTCTGTTGAGGGAATGGGATTTGCTATTCCTATCTCAAACGCAAAGACTATTCTTCAGCAGCTGATGAAGGACGGTAAGGTAACCAACAGACCAGGTTCTTCCAACGGTTCAGGATCTTCTGCAGAATCTACAAGTGACCAGGGCTTCCTTGGAATCCAGGGAGCTGACATCTCTTCAGATATGGCAAGCTCATATAATATGCCTGAGGGTGTATATGTGACAAAGGTTGTATCTGGAAGCCCAGCCGAGAAGGCCGGCATCAAGAAAGGTGATGTGATCACCGCAGTTGACGGTACATCGATCACCTCGATGCAATCGCTTTACAGCTACATCTCCAGTAAGAAGAGTGGCGATAAGGTCAAGGTTTCAGTTGCTACTGTCGAGAACGACTACAAGTCAACTGATATAACTGTAACTCTTACAAAGCGTCCTTCAGATGATTCTTCAAATGATTACGGCAACAGCGATAACAATTCCGGAAACAGCGGAGACAACAATCAGGACAACAGCCAGGATAACAGTGGCTCAGATGATTTCGGCGGTCTCTATGACTGGAGCCAGATATTTGGTGGCAACCAGTAAGTGCCTGCGAAAGCACCGCTCATCAAATAGTGCTTGTGCAAAAAGTAGATAAAATATATAATAAGGGCGTAGCGGTTGGTTCCGCTGCGCTCTTTATGTATGTACAGCAAAGGAGAACTATGGATAAAAAAAGAATAGTAATAGCGTTAGGACACAATGCGCTTGGAACGACACTCCCTGAACAGAAGAAGGCAGCGGAGGGCAGCGCGAGGGCAGTCGCAGAGTTTATCGCTCAGGGCTACCAGGTAGTGGTCACTCATTCAAACGGACCACAGGTCGGTATGATTCATACCGCTATGAATGAATTTTCCCAGAAGTATCCGGAGTATACCGATACTCCTATGAGTGTCTGCTCAGCTATGAGCCAGGGCTACATCGGATACGATCTTCAGAGCGCCATTAGAAGCGCTATTATAAACAAGGGTATCTACAAGACTGTTGCCACAGTGCTTACACAGGTTACAGTAGATCCTTATGATGAGGCTTTCTACCGTCCGACAAAGATAATCGGCAGAGTCTTAAACGAAGAGGAAGCTAAGGCGCAGGAGAAGAAGGGTAACCACGTAACTCCTGTCGAGGGCGGCTACAGACGAATCGTAGCAGCTCCTAAGCCACAAAGCATTGTTGAGATCAACGCTATTAACGCTCTTCTCGATGCTGATCAGGTAGTCATCGCCTGTGGTGGTGGCGGAATCCCTGTACTTTCACAGGATCACCTGCTTAAGGGCGCCTCAGCTGTTATCGAGAAGGATACAGCAGCAGGCGTTTTAGCTGACCAGGTCGACGCCGACATGCTCATTATTCTTACAGGAACAAACAAGGTCTGCCTTAACTATGGCACACCGGAGGAGAAGCCTGTTGACTTCCTATCAGTGGCTGATGCAAAGAAGCTTTTAGCTGAGGGCGCATTTGAGGCTGGTACCATGGCTCCGAAGATCGAGGCTGCTGTTTCATACATCGGAGACTCAGCTATCAGAAAGACTCTTATCGCAAGACTTGATCCTGAGAATCCGCTTATCGCCGGGAAAGACGGCACAATGATTGCAAAATAAGGATATAGGATATAGGGGATAGGATATAGTCAATTACCGATTCCTAACCCCTAACCCCTATTCCCTTAGAAAGGATAAAGATGGATTACAGAAGAAAAACCAAAATCATATGTACACTTGGACCGGCTTCAGAGTCAGAGGAGACTATGGCTTCCCTGATAAAGGCAGGTATGAATGTCGCCAGATTTAATTTTTCACATGGAAGCCATGAGGAGCATTTGGGAAGACTGAAAACCCTGAGGAAGCTCAGAAAAGAGCTTGGCTGCCCGGTCGCTGCTCTTTTAGATACCAAGGGACCTGAGATCAGGCTCAAGCAGTTCAAGGACGGCGGAGTTGACCTCGAGGATGATCAGACCTTTGTGCTGACTACCCGTGATGTAGAGGGCGATAAGAACCAGGTCTCCATTACCTACAAGGATCTGCCGAAGGATGTGAGCCGTGGGACACATATCCTGATCGATGACGGTCTTATCGAGATGCTCGTGACTAAGGTTACTGACACTGATATCACCTGCACCGTGATCAACGGCGGACATGTCTCTGACAAGAAGGGCGTTAATGTCCCGAATGTCGAGCTGTCGATGCCTTTTGTAAGTCCGAAGGACTACAAGGATATAGTTTTCGCGGTTCAGGAGGACTTTGATTTCATCGCCGCCTCATTTACGAGGACTGCCCAGGATATCGAGGATATCAGGAAAATTCTTAAGGATCACGGTGGCGACAAGATTCAGATCATTGCAAAAATAGAAAATAACCAGGGCGTCAAGAACATCGATTCCATCATCGAGGCTGCTGATGGTATCATGGTTGCCCGTGGTGACATGGGTGTCGAGATCCCTCTCGAGGAGGTCCCTGTTATCCAGAAGATGATCATTAAAAAAGTATACGAAGCCGGTAAGTTCGTTGTTACCGCGACTCAGATGCTTGATTCTATGATCACTCATCCGAGACCTACAAGAGCTGAGGCTACTGATGTAGCAAACGCTGTATATGACGGCACCTCTGCTATCATGCTTTCCGGTGAGACTGCCGCCGGCAAGTATCCGGTCGAGGCTGTAAAGACTATGGATAAGATCGCCAGAAGGACTGAGCAGGATATCAATTACGTGAACCGTATGAAGAAGACGGATCGTCCGGCTGAGCCTTCAATTACCGATGGTATCACGCATTCAGCCTGCATGCTCGCCGGCGACCTGAATGCTACGGCTATCGTCACTGTAACGAAGTCCGGACGTACTGCTCATGCTGTCTCGAAGTTCCGTCCTGCTTCACCTGTTATCGCTGGCTGTATCGATGAGAAGGTCTGCCGCCAGATGAACCTCTGCTGGGGCACGACTCCTATCATGATCTCTGAAGAGAAGGACGCTGAGGAGCTCTTCGCGCACACCCTCGCTCGCTGTGAGGAGGAGAAGCTCCTTACCGAGGGCGATACAGTAGTTCTCATCGCAGGCGTGCCGCTTGGTATTTCTGGAACAACGAACCTTATTAAAGCTCAGATGGTGTGACCGAAAGCATGTAGGTGAGAACAAGTCGAAGACGAAGTTCGAGCCACATGGGTCGTTCTCTGAGATTAGTGAACGCAAGCCGTAGGCGCCGCGTGAACTTAACGAAGAGAACTTCCTTGTTCAGCTTACTTGTAACCAAAAAGGTGGCTGCTTTCGCAGCCACCTTTTTTACTGTTCATTTCCAAACGCTTTTTTCATCGCCTCAAAGGTCTCGGCGGAGACGTAATGCTCGACACGGCAGGCGTCCTTTACGGCGATGTCCTCCGGGACACCTATTTTTTTAAAAAGCCTTGAGAGGAACTGGTGCCTCTCGTACATCTTTTGGGCAATCTCCATTCCGGAGTCTGTCAGGGTGATGTGGTTGTGCTCATCTATGTTTACATATCCGTTTTCCTTCAGCTGTTTCATGAAAACCGATACAGTAGCTCTGGCATAGCCAAAGTAATTACAGATGTCGGTCGCGCGGACATATTCCTTCTGCTGAGATAATATCAGAATAGACTCGAGATAATCCTCAGCTGATTCCTGCATTTTCATAAAATTCCTCCATTCGGAAAAGATTCCTGATTATTTCCTTTTTTATAATTCTTACTATTCTATAATGAAACCGGCATAAAGTCAAATCGGCCGCACAATTGCTTCTGTGGGTGTAAAATGTTAAGCTAACCCAATTTCTTCTTGACAAGTCTGTTAGGGGATGCTAATATAATTTCTATAAGTTTGGACTAACTAACAAAATGCGCAAAAATCGCAGAACGGCTTAAAAAAGGGCTTTAATTACCCGTTTGGAGCAGCTCTTCAAGAGGCCTGCGCATAAGAAGGGACGGATTGTTATGTTGCCATTATCATTCGCACAGAACGGTGAGACCGTTATGGTCGCAAAGATCGGCGGTTCAGATGAAGTGAAGAAGCACCTCGAGGACTTGGGCTTCGTAGTCGGCGCTACTCTTTCAGGCTTCGTCGCAAAGGAGCAGCTCGTAGGTACACTTTCAATCGTATCAAAGCTCGGCGTTGATGTAACTGATGCCGTTCAGGAGAGCGGATATCACTTCAACGCTCTTCGTTCAGCTTTCACAGAGTTCTTCGGAAGCGGAAGCGCACACGCAGGCGCATCAATGGGAGCCGTTGCCTTCCTTGTATTCAATATCTTCGACAGCCCTTGCCTTGCAGCTATTTCTTCAATGGCAAAGGAGATCGGCGACAGAAAGAAGTTCTGGCAGGCAATCGCATTCCAGAACATCTCAGCCTGGTGTGTAACACTTATGGTTTACCAGATCATCGGCCTCTTCAACGGAGTTCCGTTCTCAGGCTGGACCATTGTAGCCTTCGTTGTTCTTGCTGCTTATATCTACCTTCTGTTCAGACCGGATCCGAACAAGAAGTATGTCGCAATCGACCGTGGTGAGGCTGTAAAGTCACAGTCATAACAGGCTGAGTTATTTAGCTGATTTAAGGGCAGGAAGAGTTATCTTCCTGCTCTTTTTGAAAAAATAAACGCTGTTAGACATAACTAACAAATTGTATAGAAATAAGGACTTGCTTTTTTACCTGAAGGGTGTATAGTAGTAGATGAATTGAGATACCCCCAAGGGGTATACAATCAGGAGGCTGACATTGAGACAGATAGAAAGGATGGTGGCAGCAATGGCTGATGCGATAGTTATTCTTGTACTGGCAGTTCTTCTGGTACTTGCTGCCTTATCAATCATTCGGGACAGGAAGAGCGGAAAGCCGACCTGCGGTTATGTGTGCGGTGACGAGGTCTGCAGAGGCAGATGCGGACATGTGAGCACTGAGCACATGAGTCGCGCTACCCGTAAGGATGTAAGGGATGCGGTAAAGAACTTGAAGAAAATGCAGAAGTAACGGAACTGACAAGGATTTTCGTTTATTTTTCAAGGAAGCAATAAGATGAAAAAAGTTGAGATGGCTATAGACGGTATGATGTGCGGCATGTGCGAGGCACATATCAAGGATGCTATCAGAAAGAGATTTCCTGATGCAAAGAAGATGACAGCTAATCACACGACTGGTGAGGCGTCTTTCCTTCTCGAGGAGGATATGCCGGTGTCGATGGTAGAGCACGAGATCAAGTCGGTGCTTGATTCGATGGGATACCGCCTTTTGGACGTGACCGAGACCGATGCTCCTAAGAAAAAGGGGCTGTTTGGATTCGGGAAAAAATAAAAGCAACTGATTATCCCTGGTGTCTTAAATGGCATTGGGGATATTTTTTTATCAGTGATGATTTGTATCGCACATAGAACTTTATTATTCGTGGGTATGGTGATATTATTATATATGGCCTGTATACAGTGAGGCAAGACTAACAAATATTTTTTATAAAAGGAGATAAACAAATGGAATTCGGTTTTGGCAGCATGATCGAAAAGCTTAAAAAGAACCCAAAGACTATAGTATTTACTGAGGGATCTGATCCTAGAATTCTTGAGGCAGCATCAAGACTTCTCGCTTCAAACTTCCTTCACCCAATCCTTCTTGGTAAGCCTGATGAGATTGAGGAATCAGCAGAAAAGGCTGGTTTTAATATCCGCGGCGCAAAGATCATCGATCCTGATAATTATGAGAGATTCGACGAGATGGTTGACCTCTTCTGCGAGCTCAGAAAGAAGAAGGGTGTTACACCAGAGCAGGCAAAGCAGATTCTTGCCGGCTCTAACTATTTTGGAACCATGCTTGTAAAAATGGGCGAGGCTGACTGCCTTCTTGGTGGTGCTACCTATTCTACAGCAGATACTGTAAGACCTGCACTTCAGCTTATCAAGACTAAGCCGGGCAACTCAATCGTAAGCTCAGTCTTCATCCTTGTTCGTCCTGCAGCTACCGGTGAGAGCGAGGTTCTTGCTTTCGCAGACTGCGCTATCAATATCAAGCCTTCAGAGGATGAGCTCGTTGAGATCGCTGGTGAGGCAGCTAACTGCGCTAAGCTTTTCGGTGTTGATCCTAAGGTTGCTTTCCTTTCATACTCAACACTTGGTTCAGGAAAGGGCGAGGACGTAGACAAGATGCGTAACGCCGCTGCAAAGGCAAAGGTTAAGTATCCTGATCTTCCTATCTCAGGTGAGCTTCAGTTCGACGCTGCCGTTGCTCCTCGTGTAGCAAAGACAAAGTGCCCTGGAGATCCTGTTGCCGGACATGCAAACACATTCATTTTCCCTGACATCAACGCTGGTAACATCGGCTACAAGATCGCTCAGAGATTAGGCAACTTCGACGCATATGGTCCTGTTCTCTTAGGCCTCAACGCTTCTATCAATGACCTTTCACGTGGATGCAACGCACTCGAGGTTTACTCGATGTCAATCATCACAGCTGCTTTAGCATAATGCAGAATCAGTTCTCCAGAACACAAATGCTTCTAGGTGCAGAAGCAATGGAAAAATTAAAAACCGCTCACGTCGCCATCTTCGGAATCGGCGGCGTGGGCGGCTATGTCGTAGAAGCACTGGCTCGCGCGGGTGTCGGTCATTTTTCGCTGATAGATGATGATGTGGTATGCCTGACAAATATCAACAGGCAGATCATGGCGACCATTAAGACTGTCGGTCATCCTAAGGTCGAAGTCGCAAAGGAAAGAGTGCTTTCTATAAATCCTCACGCTGAGGTCGAGACATACAAGACATTTTTCCTGCCTGATACTAAGGATCAGTTTGATTTTACGAAGTGGGACTATGTAGTCGACGCGGTCGATACCGTGACTGCGAAGCTTCTAATTATAGAAGAGTCGAAGAAGGCTGGTGTGCCTGTGATCTCATGTATGGGCTGCGGAAACCGTATGGACCCGTCGAAGCTTGAGATCACTGATGTCTATAAGACTGTAAAGGATCCGCTCTCAAAGGTCATGAGGCGTGAGCTCAAAAAGCGCGGCATTAAAAAATGCACCGTTCTCTACTCTACTGAGACTGCTTTAAGTCCTATTGACGATCCTGAGATCAGCTGCCGCGAGCACTGTGTCTGCCCGCCGAATTCACCGAGGTCATGTAACGACCGTCGTGCGATTCCGGCTTCTACGCCGTTTGTTCCACCGGCTGCTGGCATTATGATCGCATCAAGAGTGGCAACTGAGATAATTGGCTTTGATCACGAGGCCCGTGAAAAGCAGGACCTTGAGACCAGGCTTAAAAAACGTGAGCTTTTCCGTGCCGGCAGGGCGCTCAGGGAAAAGCTTGAAAAGGCATGATTTATGAATATTGAAATCACACCGGAGGAGATGTCCGAGAAACGGCTCTCCTCTTATATTTTAGTTGATATGAGAAATAAAAGGGCTACCGACTACGGTATTATTCCGGGTGCTGTCTGCATCCAGCCTTCTGAGTTCGACTCTCATGTAGAGGAGTGGAGGGGAGCTGGTGTGCCGGTTATCGTCTACTGTATGACTGGTGAGCAGTCGCTTGAGCCTGTAAAGAAGCTTCGGTCTCATGGCATAGAGGCCTATTCTCTGGCTGGCGGTTACTCGAGGTGGGTTGTCTTTGATATAAAGCACGCTGAGTCTAAGAAAAAGCAGGCTGAGGAGAGCATCAGAAAGACCTTCCACAAGAAGCTGTTTTCGCCGTTTGCCAAGGCGCTTAATACCTATGAGCTGCTTCAGCCTGGTGACCATGTGGCTGTCTGCGTGTCTGGTGGAAAGGATTCGTTTCTGATGGCGAAGCTTTTCCAGGAGATAAAGAGACACCACAAGTTTGACTTTGACCTGACCTTTCTTTGCATGAATCCGGGGTATAACGATACAAATCTCGCTGTTATTGAGGAGAATGCCCGCCTTCTCGACGTGCCGCTTACGATGTTCAAGTCGGATATTTTTGACATAGTTGATACTGTACCGAAGAATCCGTGCTACCTCTGCGCGAGGATGCGCCGCGGCTGGCTTTACTCGAAGGCGAAGGAGCTCGGCTGCAATAAGATTGCGCTCGGTCACCACTACGATGATGTGATCGAGACTATCCTTATGGGGATGCTCTATGGCGGCCAGGTGCAGACTATGATGCCGAAGCTTCACTCGACGAATTTCGAGGGGATGGATCTGATCCGCCCGCTCTATCTGATTCGTGAGGATGATATCAAGAGGTGGCGCGACTCGAATGGCCTGCACTTCATCCAGTGCGCCTGCCACTTCACAGATACCTGCTCGTCGATTGAACCGGAGGGGCATACGAACTCTAAGAGGATGGAGATCAAGCAGCTGATAAAGGAGCTTAAGAAGGTAAATCCGACTGTCGAGCAGAATATTTTCAGGAGTGTGGAGAATGTGAATCTCTCGACGGTGATCGCCTGGAAAAAGGACGGGGTAAAGCATTTCTTTACGGAAGATTACTGATCTTTGTTTTAGTTTTTGGTAGATCCACTACAACCTTCAGAAGAGAAAATATATGGCAGATATCATTAGAAAAAATGCTCTGGAGACACTTGCAGGGATGGGCGAACACCCGTCGGCAGAAGTGAAGAAGACACTTGAGCGGCATCCGGAGTGGAGCCACAGAGACGGTGCTTTCTATGCGGCACTGGTAGAGACAGCTGTTATGAATCTGGTTACAATCGATTCGGTTATCGCAGCGTACTCGAGTGTCAGATTAAAGAAACTGAACACCTTTGTTCTTGCGTCGCTTAGGCTGGCGCTCGCCCAGATACTTTTTATGGACAGGGTGCCTGATTCCGCTGCCACAAATGAAGCGGTAAACCTGCTCAAGGCCGAGGGAACAGGCAGATTTGCAGGATTCGCAAATGGTATCCTGCGCCACATCATCCGCGAGAAAAAAGAGTTATCCGCCAGAATTATGGTCAATGGCACCTCGGTAAAAATGAGAATGACTGACAGCCGCTGGCAGGTCTGCGACAAAAGGCAGATGTCATTTCAGACAGTCTGTGATAAGGCGCTTCGCTATTCATATCCGGTATGGATAGTGGAATTTTTCGGGAAGGCCTACCCGGGTGAACAGATACTTGAGGGGCTTGCATCTGAACGGCAGATTACGGCCATCTCAAGGATCCCGGCTGAAGAAATAAATGCCGGGACAGGAGGTGACGGGACCGGTTCAGAAACCGGGATCTGCACAGGCACAAGGATTGCTGACGGGATTTTTCTTATCACCTTCTCCAATGGCGTAAATCCGGCTGGGCTAAAGGCATTCAAGGACGGGCTTTTCTATATAATGGACAGGTCATCGATGGAGCCGCTTCGCAATGCCTCTTTAAAAAATAAAAGTACGGTCTTAGATCTCTGCGCTTCGCCAGGAGGCAAATCCATCTGCGCCGCGTGGCTATACGGCACGCAGGTCACATCCTGTGACATCTCAAGGGAAAAAACATCCAGAATAAAAGAAAATGTACAACGGCTTGACCTCTATGATAAAATATCCGTATCCGAAAACGACGCTGAGATTTTTAACCCTGAATGGGAAGGAAAATACGACGCTGTCATTGCAGACTGCCCCTGCTCCGGACTTGGGGTGAGCGGCAGAAAGCCGGAAATAAGGCTCAGGCTTAAACCGGATGATTTAACGGAGCTTTCAGAGATACAGAAGCGCATACTTGAAAATGCCGCCCGGTATTTAAAAGCTGGTGGGACGCTTATCTACTCGACCTGCACTCTCGATCCGGCTGAGAATGAAGAACAGATCAGGGCATTCATAAAGGCTCATCCGGATTTTTCTGTGGCAGGGCAGCGGACAATTTTTCCAGATGGATCCCATGACGGGTTCTTCTACAGTATAATGAAGAAATAATATATGACAGATATTTCAAGTAAAGACATAAATGAACTGAAAGAGTACATGACATCGATAGGCGAGAAGCCCTTCCGGGCCAGGCAGGTCTATAAGTGGCTGCACCAGAACCTCTCGACTGATTTTTCAGAGATGAGCGACCTCTCAAAGGCGCTAAGGCAGAGGCTTTCGGAAGAGGCGTATATCACGGCTCCTGAACTTGTGGATGTTCAGATATCAAAAGAGGATGGGACCAGAAAATACCTTTTCAGGCTGCCGGACGACAATCTGGTGGAATCAGTGCTGATGAAGTACAGGTTCGGCTGGTCTGTATGCATCAGCTCACAGGTCGGCTGCAGAATGGGCTGCGCCTTTTGCGCGTCGGGAATTGACGGACTTCTGAGAGGCCTCACACCGGGTGAAATGCTCGGACAGATAGAGGCCATACAGAGGGATATATTCAGGGAGGCACCAGGCTCTGCGGAGGTGCCGAAGCCTGACAGCGAGGAGTATCTGAGGAACAGGATAAGTCATGTAGTAGTCATGGGCACAGGCGAGCCACTTGACAACTATGATAACCTGCTTTCGTTTATCAGAATGCTGACAGATGAAAATGGACTTCATGTCTCACAGAGAAACCTTACCGTATCCACCTGCGGAATCGTACCGCGGATAAAGGAACTTGCAGAAAAAAAGCTGGAGATCACACTTGCGCTTTCACTCCATGCCCCGACACAGGAAAAGAGAAGGAAGCTTATGCCAGTCGCAAACAAGTACGATATCCACGAAGCAGTTGACGCGATGAAGGAATATCAGGAAAAAACAGGCAGGAGAGTTACTTTCGAGTATTCCCTGATAAAGGGCGTAAACGATACAGATGAGGATGCAAGGGAGCTTTCGGAACTTTTGTGGACAGGAGCGCATATAAACCTGATACCAGTAAACCCGGTAAAAGAGCGGTCTTTTGCCGCTCCAACAAGGGAAGCAGCTATTGATTTTCAGAGAAAACTTGAAAAATTCAGAATAAATGTTACTATTAGAAGAGAAATGGGACAGGATATAGATGGCGCTTGCGGACAGCTACGAAGACGCCATTTGGAAAGGTAACACTATTATATGTATTTTTACTGTCTTACGGACAAAGGAAAAGTAAGAACGACAAACGAGGATTTTGCGTTCGCCTCAGATAAGAGTGTCGGATCGCTCGGAAACCTCTTTATCGTTGCAGATGGAATGGGAGGAGAAAACGCCGGAGACTATGCGTCTGAATTTGCGGTGAAGAAAGTCGTCGAGCTCTTAAGGAGTGGCGAAGAGGAATTCATCGGAAAAGACGAGGTCGTAGAGCAGATCCGTGATTCCATCTCAGAGGCGAACTGGCAGCTGTTCGAGATAGCGAGAAGAGACGCCACGAAGGCAGGAATGGGGACGACGATGGTCTGTGCCACCTTCCTCGATGGGCATCTTCATGTCTCGAATGTTGGAGACAGCCGACTCTATGTGCAGAGAGGCAAGAATCTTTTCCAGATAACGCTCGATCATTCCTATGTACAGGAGATGGTAAGAAACGGGGAGATTACAGAGGAAGCAGCAAAGCACCACAAGTATAAAAGCAGAATTACGCGCGCGGTAGGCGCGGAGTCTATGGTAAAGGTTGACTTTTTCGATATACCGGTTGACGATATCGACAGGGTACTGATGTGTACCGATGGACTTACGAATATGGTCTCAGATGAAGAGATCAGCAGGGTGCTTTCAAAGGATATATCACCGAAACAGCAGGCACAGACACTTCTTACAAAAGCCCTCGATGCAGGGGGAAAAGACAACGTCACTATCATAGTGATCGATCCGAAGAAAGATGAGGAAAATGATGCTGAGTAATGGAACATTTCTGGGGAACAGATACGAGATAATTGAAAAAATAGGTTCCGGCGGGATGAGTGACGTCTACAGGGCAAAGGACCACTCACTCGGACGTGACGTCGCTATAAAGGTACTGAAGTCTGATTTTGCGCAGGATTCATCATTTGTTACAAAATTCCGCGCAGAGGCTCAGTCCGCAGCAGCCCTGGAGCATCCGAACATCGTAAATATCTACGATGTCGGCAGCGAGGACGGACTCTACTATATAGTAATGGAGTATATAGAGGGCATCACCTTAAAGCAGTATATCGCAAAGAAGGGAAGGCTCGGCTACAACGAGGCCTTATCTATCGCGATACAGATGGCACGCGGTATTGAGGCAGCCCACAACAAGGGCATAGTCCATCAGGACATCAAGCCGCAGAACATTATTATTTCAAAAGAGGGAAAAGTAAAAGTAACCGACTTCGGCATTGCGAGAGCAGCAAATTCAAATACAATCCATGCCGGTTCTATGGGCTCGGTACACTATGTATCACCAGAGCAGGCCAGAAATGGTTTTGTATCATATGCCTCAGACATATATTCACTTGGAATAGTCATGTATGAGATGGTTACAGGCAGAGTGCCGTTTGACGGCGATACTCCTGTAGCTATAGCTATCCAGCATATTCAGTCACAGATGACACCACCAGAGGAGATAGTTCCGGGACTTCCTATTGCGGTAAGCCGTATCATAGAGAAGTGTACGATGAAGAGCCCTGAGAGGAGATATGCGTCAGCATCAGAGCTCCTTGTCGACTTAAAGAGAGCAATGGTAAATCCAGACGAGGATTTCGTTGTTATCCCGAATGGAGCATCAGATCTCGATAAGACCCGTGTGATCTCAAAGAGTGAGCAGGATGAGATAAAGAGACGTTCATTTTTTAAGGAGGACGATACAGATCCAGTCCCAGAGACCGACAGGGATTCAGAGAACAATGACGACGCGCCTGTAAACAGCCGTATGGACAAGGCTGTAACGATCATGGGAATAGCTGCGGCCGTAGTTATCGTAATTATCATTCTGTTCTTTGTAGGATCGATATTTGATATATTCCACTTTGGAGGAAAGAGCAAGAGCGATTCCTCCACCGAGAAGACAGTAGTTGAGGTTCCTGATCTCGAAGGCTTCTCAGTATCTCAGGCAAAGGCTGCATTGAAGGAAAAGGGACTCGAATTCGCGAAGGCCGGAGAAGAGAGCTCAGATGATGTGGATAAGGGAGATATCACAAGGACTGATCCTGTGGCTGGCACGAAGGTAGAACCAGGCTCGACTGTACAGGTATATATATCTTCAGGAAAGGGAGATATATCTGTTCCTTCAGTTATCGGAGACAGCGAGGAAGAGGCCAAGGCCACGCTTGAGGCAGCAGGCTTTGATGTAGAGACTAGAAGCGATTACAGTGATTCAGTAGAAAAAGGCAAGGTCATGATCCAGACTCCTGAGGCTGATACAAAAGGCAAAGAGGGAGATACTGTAACGATCACGATAAGCCTTGGAACAGAGACTATAGATGTACCTGATGTGACAAATAAGAGCCAGTCGGCAGCTCAGAGCACTCTTGAGAATTCAGGACTGAGTGCAGGAAGCATCTCGGAGGAACCATCTGATACTGTAAAGAAGGGTAATGTCATCTCATCCGATCCGGCAGCAGGCACTAAGGTTAACAAAGGTGCAAAGGTAAACCTGGTTATCTCTACAGGAAAGGCTACATACAGCTATTCGGATGAGGTTGATGTGATGAACAGCGACACCTACGATTCCAACTATGTAGTTCTTACTGACGCCAATGGAAATAAGGTCAAGTCCTGGACAATCACCGAGGCTACTGATATTTCTGCAAGCGGCATAACGACATCCACAGGAACGCTCACATACTACTCAGACAGCAGTGAGAGTGAGAAGCTTGGTTCACAGGCAGTTTCGTTCTCGGCTGAATGACAGGCAGGATAATAAAGGCACTTTCCGGATTTTATTACGTATACGATTATGCCTCCGGAATCATATATGCCTGCCGTGCCAGAGGAGTTTTCAGGAAAAATAACCTCCACCCTCTGGTAGGTGACGAGGCCGGATTCGTTATCACACATGAACAGGACAGGGAAGGGAACATCGAAAAAATCCTTCCCCGTACCTCAGCCATGGAGCGTCCTCCTGTCGCCAACTGCGACTTAGCTCTACTAGTGACTTCAGTTCATACGCCGGATATTAATTTTTCACTGATAGACAGGTACTTAGTGTGCCTACAGTACGCAGGCCTTACGCCGGTGCTGGTCTTCTCGAAGTCTGACCTGAATGAAAGAGACGATGAAGAGGAGATAAAAAAAGTCTACAAAGGCAGCGGCTTCGAGATGCACTTTATCTCGGTAGATGATAACAGCGGGATTGATGAGATCAGGCAGACGATAGAGCACCATGTCTCAACCGTTGCGGGCCCGTCGGGAGCCGGTAAATCATCACTTCTAAATGCGCTTACCGGGCAGAAGACACTTGAGACATCTGATGTCTCAGAGCATACGGGACGTGGCAGACAGACGACGAGACATACTGAGCTAGTGGCACTTTCACCGGATACTTTTATCTGTGATACGCCAGGATTTTCCACAGTCTACCTGCCGAAAATCCGCGAAAACGAGCTCAAGGATTATTATCCGGAGTTTGTAGAATTGCAGGATGGCTGCAGGTTCAGAGGCTGCGTCCATATAAATGAGCCTTCATGCGCTGTAAAGGCAGCAGTCGAGGCAGGGGAGATCAGCAGGGTCAGGTATGAGAACTATTGCAGAAGTTACGATGAGTTAAAAGAGATAAACAGGAGGAACTTCAGATGAACTGTCTGTCACCGTCTATACTTTCAGCTGACCTTACGAAATTGGGTGAGCAGGTAAGAACTTTGGATGACCTGGGAGCTGCATACTTTCATGTGGATATAATGGACGGCATGTTTGTGCCGAACATCAGCTTCGGTTTTCCGATAGTAAAGGCGGTACGTTCTCTCACTGAAAAAGTAGTCGATGTCCACATGATGGTCGAGGACCCGGGCAGATATATCGATGTCTGCGCAGAGGCCGGAGCCGACATCATCACAGTTCACTACGAGGCGTGCAGACATCTGGACGCAGTCATAAACCATATAAAGCAGGTTGGAGCTATGGCGTCAGTAGCGATAAATCCGGCCACGCCTGTATCAGTCCTGAGCTGTATTTTGGACCAGGTGGATATGGTACTTGTGATGACAGTAAATCCGGGATATGGTGGACAGAAGCTCATACCTTATACGGTGGATAAGGTCAGAGAGCTTAAAAAAATAAGCGATTCATCGAGAAATTCGTTTGATATAGAGGTAGATGGAGGGGTAAATACTGAGAATGCCGGAATGCTTCTGGACGCAGGGGCAAATATCATAGTGACCGGCAGCGCTCTGTTCAGAGGGGATCTCGAAGAAAATACGACTCAGTTTCTGAACATTCTGGAGGAATAAAGAATGCGTGTTATTATCATAGGCGGCGGCAGCCTTGATATGGAAACGGCAGTAAGAATCTTAAGAGAGGAAAAGTCATTTGTAATAGCGGCAGACAGGGGTTTGGACTACTGCCGCCTTCTTCATATATTGCCGGATGTGGCAGTCGGTGATTTTGACTCGGTATCGGAAGGTACTAAGAATATGCTTACTCTGTTTGAACACCAGGGAGTTCGGATAGTCCACCTTAATCCGATAAAGGACGATACCGATATGGAGTCTGCCCTCTCGATTGGTCTTAATATAGGCAAGGATGGTATAATAATCCTCGGTGGGACCGGGACCAGGTTAGACCACGTACTCGGGAATATGAGTCTTCTAAAAGAGGCAGATGACAGGGGCTGCCCGGCAGCTATCTATGATTCAAAAAACAGGATCCGCCTTATCTCAAGTGGCGAATCCATTACTATAAAGAAAAGCGAGCAGTACGGAAAGTACGTCTCACTTTTTCCACTATTCGGAGCCTGCCATGGCGTAAGTGCAACCGGCGTTTATTACCCGCTTGACAAAGCAGATGTCGGGACAGGAGAAGGGTACTACACCCTTACTATAAGCAATGAAATAACGGAAGATGAAGCAGAATTTTCGGTAGATGACGGTTATCTGCTGGTAATAGAAGCAAAGGACTGATTTATTTTTCAAAGGACTGCTTCATTTTTTCATAAAGGTAACTGAAAGGAGTGACACTATGCCTGATATATCAGATGTTACATCAAAGGATTTCGAGCAGCTCGAAGAGAAGATTTCGAAGCCTAACCGAAGCGTAGTGGCCACCCATGACTTTGAGGACCCTGAGGAGCTCTACAAGGAGCTTATTGAAAAAGTAAGAAAGTACCACCCGAATGGAGATATCTCCATAATAGAAAAGGCGTATAAGGTTGCTAAGGAGGCGCACAAGGACCAGAAGAGAAAGTCCGGTGAGCCATATATAATTCATCCTCTTTCAGTCGCTATCATCCTTGCTGACCTGGAGATGGATAAGGAGAGTATAGCAGCAGGCCTTCTGCACGATGTCGTAGAGGATACTTCGATTACCCGCGAGCAGCTCGCGTCGGAATTCTCAGAGGAGATAGCAGAGCTGGTCGACGGTGTCACAAAGCTCGGCCAGGTGCCTCTTGATGCAGATAAGGTCGAGGTACAGGCTGAGAACCTGCGAAAAATGTTCCTTGCGATGGCAAAGGACATCAGAGTCATAATAATTAAGCTCGCCGACCGACTTCACAATATGCGTACACTTAAGTACATGAAGCCTGAGAAGCAGAAGGAGAAGGCCCGCGAGACCATGGAGATCTATGCTCCTTTAGCTCAGCGTCTCGGTATCAGCAGGATTAAGATCGAACTCGATGACTTAGCCCTCAAGTACTTGGAGCCTGAGGCCTACTATGACTTAGTCGAGCAGATCGCACAGAGAAAGACCGAGAGAGATGCGTACGTACAGAAGCTTGTAGACGAAGTAAAGAAGCACATAAGCGAGGCAGGGATCACAGCGACAGTCGAGGGACGTGCGAAGCATTTTTTCAGTATCTATAAGAAGATGGTAAACCAGCACAAGACCCTTGACCAGATCTACGACCTCTTTGCCATAAGGATTATCGTAAACGATGTCAAGGACTGCTACGCGGCGCTCGGTGTAATCCACGAGAACTACACCCCTATTCCGGGACGTTTCAAGGACTATATCGCTATGCCGAAGCCGAACATGTATCAGTCGCTTCACACGACTCTTATCGGACCTAACGGAACGCCGTTCGAGATCCAGATCCGTACCTGGGAGATGCACAGGACATCTGAGTATGGTATCGCTGCGCACTGGAAGTATAAGGAGAGTGGCGAGGGTGCGACCATAAACCGTGAGGAGGCAAAGCTTTCATGGCTCCGACAGATTCTCGAGTGGCAGCGTGACATGTCTGATAACCGTGAGTTCGTTTCTCTTTTGAAAAATGACCTCAACCTGTTTTCAGATACCGTATTCTGCTTTACGCCTTCAGGCGATGTAAAGAACCTGCCGGCAGGCTCTACACCTATCGACTTCGCCTACAGCATTCATTCCGCTGTCGGCAACAAAATGGTCGGTGCCAAGGTAAACGGCAAGCTCGTTCCGATAGATTACCGCATTAAAAACGGCGATCGTATAGAGATAATCACGTCTCAGAATTCGCGCGGTCCAAGCCGTGACTGGCTGAATGTCGTAGCATCGGCTCAGGCTAAAAATAAAATAAACCAGTGGTTCCGCTCGATTACGAAGGATGAGAATATCCAGAAGGGCCAGGAGCTGCTTGCTGAGAATGCAAAGAACAAGGGCATAGACCTAGGCCTTATAAATAAGCCTAAATATCAGGAGAGAGTCTTAAGGCGCTACGGTTTCCATGACTGGAACTCTGTGCTTGCAGCCATAGGTCAGGGAAGCCTCAAGGAGGGCGCTGTCATAAACAGGATGGAGGACGGCTACAAGAAGGACCATCCTATCACTATGACAGACGAGGATGTCCTTGCAGCTCACAATCCTGACGCTCCTGTAGACAAAGACCATCCACAGCAGGTTCCTCAGGCCAGGAAGAAATCAAAGAACGGCATTGTCGTAAAGGGCTTATACGATGTCTCAGTCAGATTCTCGAAATGCTGTAACCCAGTTCCGGGTGATGAGATAGTAGGCTTCGTTACAAGAGGCCGTGGTGTCTCAATCCACCGCACAGACTGTATCAATATCATCAATATGCCTGACTCAGAGAAGTCAAGGCTTATTGAAGCAGAATGGCAGCCTGATTTCATCGATGCGAAGGAAGACGAGGAATTCCTCGCTGAAATTCATATCTACGGACAGAACAGGACCGGACTTCTCGTAGATGTTACGAAGGTATTTACAGAGCACGAGATAGATATCCGCTCGATCCATTCGAAAACGAGCAAGCAGGGGGTTGCAACAATTGACCTCTCCTTCATGACCAAGAACAGGGAGGAGATTTCCGAGATCTGTGACAGGTTAAAGCAGATAGAATCAGTTATTGATGTACAGAGAGCGAGTGGCAGATGAAATTATTACACTATGTGGTTGGACCTATACAGACGAATTGCTATACACTGGTATCAGATGACAATAAGGGAATAGTCATCGATCCAGGTGACTCAGGAGACCGTATCGCGGCTGAGCTTAAGAAAAATAGCGTTTCTCCGGAGGCTGTGCTCCTTACTCACGGGCACTTCGACCATGTGAGTGGAGTAGAAGCGCTCTGTAGCGAATTCGAAAAGCTGCCTGTCTACATCCTCGATAAAGAGATGGATACCCTTAAGAATCCTAAATATAATCTTTCTGGCGTGATGGGATATGGGCCGGAGGATTTCAGCCCGCTGATCACGGATACTTTTTCAGATGGAGAGGAGAAGACTATAGCGGGATTTACCTTTAAGGCTATATGGACGCCGGGGCACACACCAGGCGGCTGCTCGTATTTTTTCCAGAAAGAAAAAATGCTCTTTCCGGGAGATACCTTATTCTGTGAGAGCGCCGGGCGCACAGACTTCGCTGGCGGCTCGATGTCGGACGAGATCCATTCGATCCGCGAGAAGCTTCTGACTCTGCCGGAGGATACAAACGTCTATCCGGGCCACGACATGACGACGACTATTGCTTTTGAAAAAATAAACAATCCTTATGCGTGAACTTATAGAACTACGTGAAAATAAACGCTTTTTTGACAATGAGACCGGGCCGCTGCTGCGGTCCTTTTTTCCTAAGAGCAGACTTTTAGTCTATTGCGACGGAGCTCTCTTAGGAAGGGAGAGCACTGATGAGAAGGCTGAGAGGGAGGCTGTAAAGCCTTCTGCGGTGCTTAGCATCAATTATTCTGATGATGTGGCTTCAATGCATTTTTTCTATGACGGGAAATCGGATGAAATCTCCTGTCCTGCTGAGAAAAATGCTGTAAAGCGCTCGCTCTATTCGGTGGTTTCAAACCTCACAGGGCGGAGTCTGCCCTGGGGCTCTACGACCGGAATCCGACCGACCAAGGAAGCCCTCGTGATGAGGCAGCAGGGGAAGAGCGCTGACGAGATCAGGAAATTCTACAGTGAGAAGTATTATACCTCTCCTGCAAAAATAAACGAAAGCATCGAGATTGCCGAGGCCGAAAAGCAGATTCTCTCGCACTTTCCGAATACCGAGAGCTTTGAGGGGCACAGTGACTACAACCTACAGACGAACGGCTACAGCCTGTATTTAGGCGTGCTTTTCTGTCCGTCTATCTGCCTGTACTGCTCGTTTTCCTCGCACCAGATCGACGCGTATTCATCGCTGGTTCCGGGGTATATAGCTGCTCTTAAAAAGGAGATTGACTTCGTAGCTGAGCGGTTTAACAACAGAAGGCTCGACTGCATTTATTTTGGAGGCGGAACGCCGACGACACTAAGCGCTGCGGAGCTCGATGATATTTTTTCATATATAGAGCGAAAATTAGACCTCTCGCACCTGGCGGAGTATACGGTGGAGGCGGGAAGGCCAGATTCGATTACGGCCGATAAGCTTAAGGTCATGAAGGAGCACGGTATCACAAGGATTTCTGTGAACCCGCAGACGATGAACCAGAAGACTCTTGATCTGATAGGCCGGAGGCATACAGTTCAGGATATTTTAAGTGCTTACGAGCTCGCGAGGTCGTTTGATTTTTCATGTATCAATATGGATATGATCCTTGGGCTTCCTGGAGAGAGCATCGAGGATATCAGGCATACGCTTTCTGAGCTGAAGCGGCTTTCACCTGATAATCTGACTGTCCATTCGCTCGCGATAAAGACCGCGGCGCGGCTGAGGCTCGAGTGGGATAAGTACGAGGACCTTGATTTTACAAATTCTGTTGCGGTAATGGATGAAGCGCTTTCAACCGGGCGTGAGATGGGGATGCATCCTTACTATCTCTACCGTCAGAAAAATATGGCCGGCGCCCTCGAAAATGTCGGGATGGCGAAGCCTGGTAAGGATGGCATCTATAACGTCATGATCATGGAGGAGCGTGAAGATATTGTTGCTCTTGGCGCTGGCGCTGCTTCGAAGAAGGTCCGCCCTGATGGTGCCGGCGGAATCCAGATTACGCGTTGCGAAAATGTCAAGGATATAAGAAATTATATCGATCGTGTTGACGAAATGATAGAAAGAAAAAATCTGCTTTTTTCTGATTTATGATTATGATATAATAGGCTCGGAAAGGAAATTTTTCAATGACAGAAAAGCAGGCTATTCTTAGGGATCTCAAGGTTATTGCAATCCTTAATAACAAAATAGATTATTCAGACCACGATAATATCGGGGCCGTTCTTGAACTTAATCCTAAGTCGCTTTTTTCGACAGAGTATGGACAGAGGTATTTAGACCGCATACGTGCGATGTATGACGGCAAGGAGTATGAGCATACCTGTATTCTCTGCGGTTCACCGCTGGATGGCGCAAATCCTGTATGTGATAACTGCTATAAGATGATCACTCTCGGGAATGCTGTCGCACCGAAGAAACCGGAAAAGGTTGTTTCGGAGGAGACTGCACCTGCTGCTCAGACCACTGAGGCTGTTTCTGAGACTGCCACGGAATCGGAAGTTGCTCAGACTGTTGATACCACATCAGCTGGAAAAGAATCTGCAACGAATGCCGAGGTAGAGTCTGCTTCTTCCACAGAAGAGACAGTTGCCGATACTGAAGCAGCACCGGCAGAGACGGCACCGGCTGAAGAGGCTGCACCTGAAGCAGAAACGGCATCTGAAGAACAGGCTTCGGATGATGAAGATAAGTCTTCTGATGATATTGATCTGAATCATGGATCAGAGGGCTCAGTAAAGGGCGAAAAGATGCTCGAGCTCAGCAAAGCACTGATTCTTCTCTTTGTTATCATGTGTTTTACTATTGCTATTGTCTGCGGGGTTGTGCTTGGTATAAGGAATCTTCGTATCAAGAACCAGAAGCATGAACAGGAACAGTCCAGAAGTGAGGCAATCATAAAGGATGCTGATTTACGGGACTACTACAGTATGATTTCATCAAATGTGGATCACACACTTGCTATAAAGGCTGATTCATAATTCGCATTACGATAATGAAAGCACAGTAGAGATGAAGATTTGATCGAGACATCAACAGGTAGTTCAAAGGCTGAGTTTTAATGGTTATCACAATCACATCACCCGGATATAAATACACAAGTGAAATGAGCAGGCAGGTGTCATCAGATGTGAAGACATCTGCTTCAAAGTTGACAGAGAATGCGCCGTCGCTAAAAGAATTCCAGAAAATCCTTGCTGAAAAAATGAACGACAATTCCTTGTCGTTTGGCAGTTCCAATTCTGTCGTATCGGGAACAAACAATTCATCTTCTGCACTGGCTTCGATTTCGTCATCGGGCAGTACATCATCAGCCTTGAGCTCGACTTCGACAGCTGGCAGCACGTCATCTGCATTGAGCTCGACTTCGACAGCTGGCAGCACATCATCTGCATCGAAATCAGGCAGCTCATCAGTGGACACGGGACTCGGATTTTCTGTCCCGTCATCTCTTGAGAGTATTTTTCAAAAAGCCGCAAAGAAGTATGGAGTAGATGTAAAAATATTAGAGACCATTGGCTATAATGAGAGCAGGTTCCAGGCTACGGCTACATCCTCAAGCGGTGCCCAGGGAATCATGCAGCTGATGCCTTCCACAGCAAAGTCATACGGAGTGACAAACGCCTATGATCCGGAGCAGAATATCATGGCGGGCGCACATATCATCTCCGACAAGCTCAAGGAATTCAATGGAAATCTCGATCTTGCCATCGGCGCCTATGCCTGCGGCAGCGGAGCAATCCACCGCAATGGCGATAAGCTTACAACCGCCGCGAAATACTATGTCGCGAAATTCCGCAAATATTACAATTAGAAGCAAAACTTATCCCGCATTATTCATATAGTGCATGACTTTTTTTGATTTTAGTCTCAGCTGGATGTATGTCAAGGGATTTTGAAAAAAGATATCTGAGAAAAGGGTTCAGGTAATTTTTGTCGTAATGTGTCAGAACTGCAGCTTTCATTGAACGCTTTCCTTACTTTCTTATTTTTCAGATCGATTATTCATGAATACTCTTGTAAAGTCTATGTCTTTAGTGCTACTATCTCTATATGCATGAAACTATATCAGTTGAGAACAGAAAAGGCGCTCTGATACTGTCTGTTCTGATACGGAAAAAGGGTATACTCAACGGCTTCTCTGAACCTGTCACAGCTGCTGTAATAACTGTCACGGTGTTCCGTGTCAGACCCGAGTGTCAAAAAATCAAAATTATATGGGTCCCTGGTGATCGGCTGTGCGAGATCACTCTGCTCGGCAGGAAGGCTTAGCTTAAAACACCTGTTCCAGGCTTACTAGCCTGATGCCTTCTCTTTTAGCAAGATCTTTTACGTCATCAGCTACATCTGATATATAAAAGACATAGTAGTGGAACTCAGCATCCCTGCAGAATACCATGCTGTATTCTTTTAATTCATCAAGATCATTCATCGTAAAGTGACCGTTCCGGAATTTGCATGAAGCTGCAATATATTCTTTTTTCTGGTCATTGTTTTCCTGAACCGGTTCTCCGATGAGATCTATCTCAATTTCCTTTCTTTTCTTAGGATCTGTTCCCCACCACCTGCCTACTCTGTTCAGATTTATAGGAAGACTGTCATCATACATCATCAGATACTGGGCGCACATGTCCTCAAATACCGATCCCATATAGTCATGCAGATAATCGCCTACTGAACGGTCGAAGGTGTTACGTATACGACCTGTTGCAATTGCACCCATGTTCCTGGGCACGAATCTGTACCAGAACCTGAAAAAAGGATCAGATATCCTGTATATTGATCTACCACCTTCTTTTTTGCCTAAAGGGGTCTCTTTTTCGATAATACCCAGTCCGACAAGTGTATGTACATATGTACTGCAGGATGACGTCTCCATGCCAGTCTTAGTTGATATCTCACTCAGTTTTGTTGCGCCTTCGGCGATTGCCTTTATCACAGCATTGTATAATGCCGGCTCCCTCAGCTCCTGCTTCAGGAGATTCTCAGGCTCCTCGAACAGATAACTTGATGTATTGAAAAAATTCCGAAGCAGAGCAGATTTCAGGTCTTTTTTTACATCGAGTTTGTTTAAATAAAGCGGTATACCTCCGGTTATACCGTATACTTCTGCCTTTGTCACCGGATCGAGTCCCGGAACAAATCTGGCGCTGTCCCTGTATGAAAGAGGCATCAGGTGTATCTGACCTGTTCTTCTGCCATATAATGGGCTTTCATAAGAAAGCACCTCTCCCTCCATAAAGCTTACAGACGATCCGCATAGAATCAGGAACATTTTTCCTTTACTCCATGACAGATCTATAAGGTGCTGCAGCCTTGAGGATATCGTAAGATCAGCCTTTGCCAGATATGGATATTCATCAATTACAAATATGACCCGCTCCCTCTCAGCTATCCTTCCTATCTCAGTGAATGCGTCCTGAAAAGAATTATAGCTGACCGAGACATGACTGTCAGGGTCTTTGTATGTATTGATAGCCTGCGACAGTATATCAAGATTTCCCTGCACAGTATCCTTCAATGCCGGGAAATATATGACTTTTCTGTCCTTGCAGAACTCATTGATAAGAGCGGTCTTTCCAACCCTTCGTCTCCCATAGATGATCATGCATTCAAATTCTCCCCTGTCGTATCTGTAATTCAGTTCGTCAAGTTCGTTTTCTCTGGCCAGAAACATAAGCCGCCTCCATTTATAGAATCAAGATTATAGAATTATGATTCTAATTTTATCATGTGGCCTGACCGCTGTCAATTGTGTCTTTGATATGCCCGCCCTGAGACATTGCGACTACAAAATAACATGTAAAAGTATCTCCGGCTGCCGTTTGAAATTAATGCTCATATAGACATATAGATTGATATATTGTTGTAGCCCCCATTTGTTGTCCCTAAGTTGACGGGGTTGAATGTCTCTGAAC